>Ga0208683_100007_pt1 | contig 128959 bp, 128 predicted proteins | sample BED_Mat_host_9_1_FD_187141 | JGI IMG/M metagenome (GOLD analysis project Ga0208683, IMG submission 187141) | Extremophilic microbial mat communities from Yellowstone National Park, USA - BED_Mat_host_9_15 (SPAdes) (version 3) | ecosystem: Environmental > Aquatic > Thermal springs > Hot (42-90C)... | reverse complement strand
TTGGTACATTATTTATCGTATAAGTATAATATCCTTGAGTTAAAGTAAACGTTATCGTACTAGTTGAAGAGGATTTGGTTGTGCCATTAACTGTAACTGACCATGATGTTCCACTAGGTAAGCCTTGCTCAGTAAAGGTTAGCGTGTAGGTTATTGGAGTAAATTTAATGTTTATAATCGTATTCGCAACTAAATTAACATTTCCAGAAGTTACATTAGAATTATAACCTGACACGGTACCTATAGTATAAGAATAAGAACCTTGAGCGAGTATAAATACGATTGAACTTGTATTTGAGTACTTAGTTATACCATTAATTGTTACACTCCAAGTAGTTCCTGAAGGTAGGCCTTGCTCAGTGAATACTAATGAATAGGTAATGTGAGTGAACTTTATGCTTATTGTTGTATTCGCAACTAAATTAACATTTCCAGAAGTTACATTAGAATTATAGCCGGATACAGTACTAATAGTATAAGAATAGTATCCAGGCGTTAAAGTAAATGTTATCGAACTTGTAGTTGAAGTTAATGTTGTTCCGTTTACGGTTACACTCCACGAAGTTCCTGTAGGTAAGCCCTGTTCTGTAAAGGTTAATGAATATTCAATTTTGGAGAAAGTTATGTTTATTGTAGCGTTTGATGAAAGAGTAATAGATCCTGTCATTGGAGATGGAGTATAACCACTAACAGAACTGACGCTATAATGATAATAGCCATAAGGGAGAGCAAATACTATGGAATTTGTGGATGAAGATTTGGTTGTGCCGTTTACAGTTACGCTCCAAGTAGTTCCTGAAGGTAAGCCTTGCTCAGTAAAGGTTAGCGTGTAGGTTATTGGAGTAAATTTAATATTGATCGTTGTATTCGATATAAGATTAATACTACCTGTTGTAATATTTGATTTGTAGCCTAATACAGACCCTACTGAATAGGTATAGTAAGCTGAAGATATAGTAAACGTTATCGTACTAGTTGAAGAGGATTTGGTTGTGCCATTAACTGTAACTGACCATGATGTTCCACTAGGTAAGCCTTGTTCTGTAAAGGTTAATGAATAATAACTTGCCAATTTTGAAAACGTAACATTAATTACTCTATTCGATGTTAAGTCGATATTCCCAGAGTTTGGATACACAGAATAACCTGTTATGTTTTTAACTATATAGTAATAATTCCCTGAAGGTAAGTTGATTGTCATTGAAGTTTTGCTTGTGGAATAATTTGTATTGTTTAAAATGATGCTCCAAGTTGTTCCATAAGGAAGGCCCTTTTCATTAAAAGTTAAGTTGTAGTAATTGATAGTTGTAAAATTAATTAAGTTAGATAAAGTAGTGAAGTTATTTGTATTAACAATACCTTGAGCTGGATTAGCTTTGTACCCTTTAGGTGGAACAATAACGAAAGGATAATTTCCTGCCGGAAAAGTAATACTGATAACCGTATGTCCTCCGAAGACAGTTGTTGTATTATAGCAAATGTCAGATGTTTCTATGCTAGAACATGATATAAAATTATCGAAATTAACGCTCCATACAGTTGAATTTGAAAGACCATTCTCAATAAAGGCAATACTGTAAAATAGCAAGTCTATAACTGTATCATTGTTATCTACAACAACTTTATAGTGATATGTGTTGGGAATAGGGGTATTACCAATATAATATGTATAATCGTAAATTCCATTATAAACAGCAAAAGTTATATTACTACCAATAAATGAAGAAACTACTGTTCCATTGAGATTGACAGACCATATTTCATTTAAATTGAAAGGACAGTTAGGATAATAAGGACAAGCATCAAAGGTAATCTTATGTAGATATGAAGAAGATGAAATTATAGAAATAGATGAAGAATAAAGATTAGATATGTATACATAGTTATTTTCAGGATCAAATAATCCTAAAAATGGATAATCGCCAACAGCTATATTCCCAATTATAATTTGTCCATCAATGACAGAAACTTCTCCATTAAGCGCTCCAAAATTTAAATCTGTAGCATAAACGTAACCATTTTGAATGTCTAAAATCAAACCTTCAACAGGCTTTCCTACATAAATTTGTCCAATTACTTTATAACTTGATGCATTAAAAACATATACTTTTCCTTCGTAAGTTGACGCATAATAAACAAAATTATTTAAAGAATCGTATAATATTTGTCCTGGTGAAATGCCAAGATTAATTTGAGTTATTAGTGTATTGCTTGAAGCATTAATTACAGATATCAAACCTTTATTATAACATACGGAATTTTGTGAGCAAATTACGTTTTTTGAATCACCTACAACATATATCAAATTATTTTTTGTATCTAAAGTGATGCTATCTTCAAAATATAAGCCATTATAAATTATACCTGTAGATACGTTTCCTATTATTTTATTAGTTTTAGGATTGATTATTCCAACTATTCCATGATAACTGTCAACATAATAAACTAAATTGTTATTCGGATCATAGAGTAAACTACTTGGATTTGATTCAAAACCTGTTGTAATATTCGCGACTGATGCAAAGCTAGTATCATTGTAAACTGTTATCGTACTATTAAAAGGATGTGATACGTAAATATAGCCATCGTAATAATCAACAGTGATTCCTATTGGAAAAGGATATGTTGTATTTGCTATATATACTAGAGAATTGTTTAAAGCATCGAATACGAATATCTGACCTACTTCTGAATCAGTTCCGTAAATACTACCTGTGTTAGGGTCGTAAGCTAGGCCACGTATTTGGATGATTAATTGATAATTAGCTATCACCGTATTATCTGTTTCATTCACAAAAACTAAAGTGCCTGTTCCTGGACAAGGAACAATTATATAGCCATTATCTAAGTCTACAGTAGGAGATACAGGCCTTTCAGCAGGAAGATGTATACTTTTAACAAATGTATTGTTTGTAGAATTTACAAGGTCTAAATTACCAAAACAGTGATAAAATTCTGAACAATACAATTGATCTGCTATATATATTCCTTCATTATTACTATCATACGCCATTCCAGTAGGATCGGGTAATGAACTTTTTGGTAAGAAAGTTAAGTTAGAAGGAGGCGCGTAATTGAAATCTCCAGTAGCGTTAAAATCTCCAATAAAAGCAATACCATAAGTTTCATTTCCTTCAACACCAGATGTTGTGCTTTGATATATTCCTAATCCATACAATCCATTATCTGTATATATAATTTGCTCAAAACCTAATTGATCGTATTGTTTATTAGTCATATTAAAAGTAGATTGACAGCTTGGATAAATATCGCTGCTATTTGCAACAAAATATCCATTTCGAATTTGTGTCAAATTAATATAATGAGGACATGATTCAGAATCGAGATAAAACAGCACTCTATCCTGATTATCAATAGTTATACTATATGTAGGATTATTTAATAGTTTGCTAGTATAATTAAGTTCAAAATATGTAAAATCTGTTATAGTTGTGCCTTGTATAACGTATAAAGACCCGAATCCATAGGTAATTAAATTTTTATTCACATCTACTAGGGTACAACCCACATAAATAGAGCTAGTATTAGAGTCGTAAGCTAGAGAATTTGGAATACAATAGCTCTCAAAAGTATATTGAAGATAGTTAATTATCCTAATCAAAGAAATATCATCAACAACATAATTATTTTTGGCGTCTATAATAAGAACAGAGAAGGTATAGGGTTGTGTTATATATATAAAGTGATCTTTTGGATCATCGATTGCTTGAGAATAATAATAACCCACGTGTGGTAAAGATACAGCTAGTCCATAAGCTGGTATAGATTTTAAGATTATGCCATTCGACTCGTTTACAATAAGAACATTTTGGGTACACCAATTTGGCACATATAAATCATTCTTAAAATTATCGAATGCAACAGATGTTGAACATATACCGTCATATGGAAGCACGTTTCCTGGTTCTATTGATTGGTTTAATAAATTTAAAGTATATTTTACGATGCCTGGCGAATATATGGTTTTGTTTGTAGATAAAGCGTTTACAATTAAATTTGTATAGTTATCACCAAGATTACCAAAAGGATCTATAGCCAATACGTAGACAGTAAAGTTACCAACCAATCCATTGAGGCTTAAATTACCTATAAACATTTTATCATGTTGATTATATATTAAAAAGATACTGTTTACTTGAATGCTAGTATTATTTGGTAAGTTTAAATAAATAGATGCAGTAACAGAGGAAATGTAAAGTATAGTTCCATTATTATAATGAACATTAGCAAATATTTCTTCTGATGAAGTATTGAGAATTGATGCTACGGGCTTACTTAATGTAACATTTACTTCAATATTCCTCATGCCTACATGTACAAAAGTAGTACCATATCCGTAGTTATTATTGCTAACGAATGAACCATAACGATAATCCACATGCTTTGCAAATACTGTTATGTTATAATATCCTGTAGGATAATTTGAATTCAAAGTAAAATTACCTTCGCATAACGTTTTTAATCCCATATTTACTGAATTGGATAACGATACATTAGCTATGAGCTTAGAATTTTCAGAGATTAATGCATATGATGGGAAACAAGTTTGATTTGATGGAAAACCAATGCTCTCAAAGGCATAAATATTGATTGTATCGCCCAACACATAATTGGGGCTATCAGTGAAAGGTGTTACATCAGCACCTATGTAAATATAATTATATACACTTGCAAGTTTATTATTCACATCTTTACCTTCAATTGTTGTTATCCACCAACCCTCAGAATTATTGTTATAATTAACTGTATAATTAAAGTACCAACTACAGCTTAAAGGAGTAATATCATTACATGGCATAAATCTGAGGGTTAAGTTAGCTTGTAAAGGACCTTGAGGATTATTTAAGTTTATAAGAACATTAAAACTTCCATTTGTTACTATGCTATTTGAAGGATCAAGAATAATAAAACTGCCTACAATAGAATCATTATAGCCAATAAAATAGCCATTAGATGGACCATAAAAGTTAGAGAGCGAAGTAATACTATCACCAACTGTTATAGTGTTATAACCAAAACCAAATTGGTTTCCGCTCGTTGCTTTAACCAAAATTTGCCATTCACCAGCTGCCTCATTATTCTGAATTTTGTAATATCCTATCCAAGAATTGATTGTGGAATTATAAGATAATGGAATATTGGATGCAACAATATGATTATTTGAATCAGTTATATTCGCTAATAAACTTCCTTGAGTTAAAACAGTACCATTTGTAGAATAAAGGTTTGCAACTATTTTCACAGTAGAAGTATACCAATAATTAGAAGTATTGTTTTGAGGGCCAAAAATAACCGGGCCTGCATATATATAATTATTATTATTATCGAAGGTAAAGCTAGTAGCGCTTAACCAAAAGTCATATGGTGTGAGTAATACTTTATACACTGTAAATGAAGTTAAGTTTATTAAAGCGGTTACATCACCTTGTAATATAAAAAGCATATTACAACCATAGATTTGATTTGAATTACAATTTGTGATTACTCTTGTATTAACGTTGTCATAGGATAGTAGATATATAGATTCAAAATCAGCAACTGTAAACCAATTGTTTAATGATATTGTTTTTGTTATTTTACCTAAAGTATTATTATATAACGCAACATATGTACTGTTAATCGAATCTACTGTAAAATATAAGCTATTTTCTCTCGAATAAAAATACATTCCTTGTATAAATGCTTCATGTAATAATGTAATGTTCGATAAGATCTTGAAATTGGTCTGATTCATAATTATTAGAGAACTATTCGTATTTGAACTATTTATAATGACAGAATTGGATGGAGCATTATATTCGCTTATAAATATAGTGTTATTACTAAACGAAATGGATGTTAGAGTATGAACAAGTGAGCCATTTAAATAACTGTTTTTAACTATAGTTATATTTGAAATTATTGATTGAGTTTTTAAGTCAACTACGTATAGAGAAAAAGGATTTAGTATGTAGATATAATTACTTTGACTATTATACTCAACTTGTAATGGAATAATAGTCCAACGAATAGCCGGTACGCTTAACGAGTATGTATCTGCTGTATAATTATTCACGTTAAATGTGTACAACCCATTGTAGCAAGTTAAATAAATGGTATTATTTACAAGAGTAAGATTATATAAAAGTTGACAATTAGTAGGGAAAGAAGCAATATATGATTTGTTTATCGGATTATACACATCAAAAGAGAAATATACGCCATGAGGAGTATAATTATTAGGATAATATCCATAAAGATAACCAGTCTTTGGATCATATACAGAGTCAGAGAAAATATCTGAACCTACTATAGATAAAGGCGGGGCATTATTAGCAAATAATTGATAGGTTTTTACAAGCACATTTAAGGTGCCCGTATTTGTTATGAAAATTGCTAATTCACCAACATTTGGAGAACCTAAGCCCGTCAAAGGATCCCATCCTTGAGTTGCTTGATATGGATCGTTATTACCTTGGGTTATATCATGAAAAGCTTTAGAATATTCTGTTTGATTTCGTAGTATTGAGTATAAAGCTGGATTAATAAAACCTAACTTATGTCCTGCTTTTTGATCAAATAAAGCTGTTATTGCAGCCCAGCTAGGGGCTCCATAACTTGTACCTCCTATAACTTCAAAAGTCTGTTGTATATTAGTGCATGTTATAGCATTACATTGAGCTATGACAGTATTAATAACCACACCTGTAAGAGGGTCTGCATCCCAAGCAACATCTGGAACCCCCCTTAAACTGTTATTAGATATACCAGTACCATATTGCCAATAGGGTCTATTAAATAATACACTGTAACCACCGCCAGTACCCCAACCGTAATAGTTGTTCCAGCTCCAAGCAGTTTCATATCCATAGGAAGCGTTTATATTAACAGTTAAATTATTATATCCGCCAGATACGGTATTCATATATAGAGACGTTCCACCTACTGAAGTAACATACGGATCAGTAGCTGGATATGATGCACCACCAAAAGGATCACTATATCCATAATTTAACTCATATGCTCCATTATCACCTGAACTAGCAAAAACAGTAATTCCTTCTGCAGCAGCTTGCTGAAAAACTTGATCAAGCCATGGAAAATTATATTGCAAACCGTTTCCAGAATATGAATATAAACCAGATGCTGTAATAAATTTTTCAGAAATACCCCAACTTAAGGAAATGACTGAGACGGAAGGATTATTTACTGCTGCTTGTACTGCGTCATACATTGCAGTATCATTATCAGAACCTGCAAGATAAAGATCAATAGTTGCTCCGGGTGCAGTAGCATGAGCCCATTCAACATCTAATGAAATCTCACCAGCCCATCCATTCATAATGCCTAAAGTTCCATTGCAAGGACCATCTATACAATATATGTTTAAAGTAGTGTTTGGTAAATTAAATTGTTGATCAAATAAGTTTAATTCTTGCTGAATATATGGATTGCCATAAGCATCAACAATTGCAATTGTTTCTTTTGAGCCATTAAACCCCGCTTTGATTAAAGGAGTTACATTATAAATTTTCATTATCTCAGAAGGCACATAGAATGAGAGTTCCCCTGTTGTTTGGTCAGGATTTTGAAGTGATTTTATATTGGTCAATACCTTTATAAATGGTACAGCTTTTAATTCAGTTAAGTTTTCTAATCCATAAACTAACTCTATGCTACTTAAATAACGAGGTAAAGATATAGAAGAATTTGCAGTAAAGAATGTAATAGAATTATACCAGTACAAATTTAGCTTTATATTAAGGGCTTTTTCAAAATTCTTAACAGTACCCTTTGCTGAAACTAAAAAACTAGTATCACTTGAGGTAGAATTAATATTGAATTGTTTTAGATAACTTATGAGCATATTTTTAAAAGACGGATTAATACCGAAATGAATGTTAAATTGTGCAGGAGTTAAATAATTTCTTTCATTAACAGGAGTATTATACAAATACTGAATATAATTGGATAATTCAGCAGAGTACTGATAGGGTAATAAAAAGGTAACATTCAATACCTTGCTAGGATTTAACGGACCAATAAATCTGGACTCATAAATAATCGAATTATTAGGTAACAATGTAGGTATTTTTGTTAAAACAGAGTTGGTATTTGCGTACTGTTTACTATTTAAATAATTATGAATAGAATTATTATAACTTAAGCTAGAATTTTTATTAAGGAAATTATAACTTAAAAAGATATTTGTAAGTAGCAAAAGCAATAATATAAAGAATACTACTTTAGTTGATATTCTATCATTATTTGCCATGAGATAAAACAAGTGCAGTATATTTAAAGTTTGGGTTTACCAAAAAGAAGTAAACCTACTATTTTCAAGAATAAATTTTACCCAATAAATTTGGAAAATTTTGATATAAAAATTGTATTTTAGCTAAAAATTTAATTTATATTACTGTAAGCTTAATAAAGGATTGATTTGGTTTAAGTAAAGATTTTAAAGATTCAACTTTTCTACTTAGCCCCAATTTCGAAAAATTATTTATTAATCTATAAATGCTATTTCTTGATTCTTCAGGATTTAAAAGAAAGTTTGCTAAAATGAGCATTTGACAAGATAAAATGTAAAAATAAATATCTTTTTTTGCAAATTGCTTTGATCTTCTAAAATGATAAATAGCTTCTTCATATTTTTTACTATAAAAATCCATAATACCTTCTAAATAATCCATTTGATATTGCGTTAAATAATTTCCATAACGGTCTTGTAGTAAAAGAATATCATTTATCGCTTCGTTAATTTTATTAATTTCTATCTTAAAAATGCAACTATAATATAGAGCTTCGCATTCATAAATCTTGTAATTTAACTTCCTCGCATAATTATACCATTTATGATAATATCTTTCTGCTTTTTCAATTAAACCGGCCTTGTGCAAAGCAAGTGCCATCATCATATTGTAAGCAAGAATTATTGTAGTATTATTAAACTTAAACACAGCTTTTCTAATTTCTTTAAGAATATCTAAGCTTTTTTCGTATTCGTCAATAACAAAATATACGTAAGCTAATCTTATTTTACCCAATAAAAGATTTCTTAAATTACCTACTCTCTCTTGATATTTAATTGCTTTATGATATGAATTTATACTTAAATTGAAAAAACCTCTTCGAAAATATAATTCAGCAGTTGACTGATAGAGATTCGCTGCAAGATGTTTATCCAATTCATTTACCTTAAATGTATCAGTACATACTTTTAAATAGTGTTCAGCTTTTTCTAATTCATCCACGTCGATGTATGATTGAGCAAAGCTTAAGTATATTCTAAACTGCAATTCTTTGTCATTTAAAGATAGGGATAATCTTAAAGATTCATTAATGTACTTTTCGAATTGATCAAATTCAAATGTAGAATTAGCTATAATCTGAGCTTTAGCAAATAAAAGCCAAGCTAAAACGTGCTTATTGTTTATTCTATCTAAAAAGTTTTCTATTATTGAATTAAATGAATTAGATAATCCTTCGTCAATAATTGCAGGTAAATAATTTCTTATAAAATTTATGATCTTATTTTCATCTTCGCTTAAACAAGCATGGTATAGTGCTTCTATGTAATCATCATATTCGCTATATTTTTCGTAAAACGAAGAAGCTAAAGAATGAATTAGTTTATTATCTTCTAAGTTTTCATACGCTATTAACCTTATAAATTCATGAAGAATAAATTTATAGCCCACTTTTTTAATGTATCCTTTCTTCACTAAATTATCAATAACTTTATAAACATTGAATGAACCTCTTTTAGTAATTAAAAAAGAAGCCAGTTCGTAAGTAAATGGTTTTCTAATTATCGAGATATTTTTTAAAATAAACTGTTCATCATCATTCAGTGATGAAAACAATAGATTTTTTATGTAATCTTTAGCATCGCTAATTACTTTCAAATCTATATTTTTATTTTTCTTTATATTATCACAAATAATTTCTAGCAATAAAGGATATTCATACAAACTTATTGATTTTCGCATTGAAATTAATAGCTTGTTATAATCTATTCTGATACTTTTCAATCTATTTTTAATAAATAATTCAATTTCATTAATATTAAAACCTTCTAATCTTATCTCAGTTAAGTTTTCTAAAGACATTATATTAGTAGGTTTTTGTCTACTTATTATTATGATTTTTAAATCGGTTTTATAATATAATTCATTTATAAATTCAATAATTCTTTTATCTTGACATAAATGAAAATCATCAAAAATGAGTATAACGTTAAATTCATTTATCTTCTTTACTATATAGTCAATTTTAGTGGATAAATCAATATTATTATTTTTTGCTAAATTTAAAAAGTAATTTACACCTAGTAAATATAAGAAAATTGATATTTTTGTAATTAAATATTCTACTGTATCTGTTTCTCTAAAATTGTACCAAAAAACTTTATATAAATCTTTAAGGTTGTACAGATATTTGCTTACTAAACTCGTTTTACCTATTCCAGGAGAGCCCCAAACAATAACTAATCTTTTACTTGAATTGAGCGTGCGCAATTCTTTTATTCTACCAACAAAATCAAAATTTGTCTTTGGAGGAGAAAAATCAGATAAACTGTAGTTTAGCATTGGGATGTTATGACGTGATTCGCCTTTTTTAAACTTAAGCTGGAAACCAAAGGGCATTAATTCTATTTCCCAAGAATCAACTGCTAGTTCATATAATTTAACATTTTTATTCCCAACTCTACGCCATCCAACTTCTTTAACTATCCCATATTTGAGAAAAGTCCTTATTCGAGACGAAACATGATTTTCTTTTATCTTTAATTTTTTAGCTAATTCTCTAGTATGCATGGGAGAATTGCGAATTTCAGTTAATATCTTTAAGTTAACGTTGTTTGATAAGATCTTCAAAATTTTTTGATCTATGTTATTATTTTTTAAGTTCATTGTAAAAAAATGAATTAAAATAATGACTATAAAAGATGTGTTTGTTTCGAAGGATATTATCTAAGATGTTCATTACTAGCAAATTTTTTTATAATATTATTTTTCTAATATAAAAATTTGATCTTTTTTGTTCCTTTAACTTAAGAGGGGAATGATTGTTGCTCAATTAAAAATTGTTTTATAATTGCGGATAAATATGTACACCATACATGACCTTTTTTTAGCTGCTGTTTCAAGCAAAACACTAACAAAATCATAAGAGATACAGTGATATTAAAAACATTTTCGATAACCAGAAAATTTAGATATAATATATCTGCAACTCAAAGTTATTTCTAAAAGATCAAAATTATAAAATTTGAAATACTTGATAATCTCACAAATGAGTATACAATAAAATACTATATCCCGAGTACTTTAGATACCGAATTTAAAGTAGCAAATGCATGAGCAACATTAAAGCATCTACCAAAGTTGAGAATAATATCATTGAGAAAACTAGAATATATATCTAAACATTATAGAAACTTAAGAAAAGTGTGAGAAGAAGAAGTAAAAAGAAATATTATATGCAATTACAAATATGGAATAGATTTCAAAGAAATCAAAGTTAGAGAATGAAACTATGAAGCTGACTAGGAAATTCAGAAATAAATTAAAGTACTTTTATTCAACTAAATTTTATCCGTGTCCTAAATCACTAAACTTTTAATCTATTATAATCAGATTACTTTTGTATTGAAAACTACTTCGCTAAAACTCTTACATTTAAATTTGAGTTATGAATAAAAGTTATGATTCAAATTGTTTTAGTATAACATAGGTAAGAAGAATTGATAAATGATATAATTAAAATAAGTTTTGAAAATTATATGTATAGTGAAAATATAATTCAAGTTGAACTAGAATAATTAACTACTCTAAACATTCTAAAATTAACTCGCTTTCTTCGTTCTACAAACTTTTTTAAGCGTGTTTCATAACATACAATTAATAGTGCTTCTAAACTGTTTGAAAAAGATACATAAGATACATAATAAATTGTAAAATGTTTAATATATAATGTATTCTTCATATCGAACATAAGTTTTTTAGAAATACTACCATTTCTATAACTGAAATTTATTTCTTAACATATCTGTCTCTTTCCAATCAATTTCCATCATTGTTGGATTTATGATCACTAAATATTTTTCTTTCGCCGTTTTTATATCTATAAACCCATTCTTGACATCTTCTAATACCATTTTTGGATCGCGCAGAAAAGGATTTCCCCAGCCACCACCTCCACCTGTTCTTATACTTACAATATCATTTCTTAGAAGCTTAAAAGATGAGATTTTTCTTGTTCTTAGTATTTCTTTGCCATTTCTTATTATAACAATATAATTCCCAGTACCATTTTCACCACCTTCTATTCCCCAAGGTGGAACTATTGATCTATTTATATCAGTTGTCAATTCTGTAACATCATTCAAAATTCGATAATCTTTGATGATTCCAAAGCCTCCCCTATATTTTCCATGACCGACACCGTCTTCAATATTCAAACAATATCTCTCAACCATTATTGGGTATCGTCTCTCTAAAATTTCTACAGAAGATGCGTATGTTTCACCATCAGCGAAACTAACTAATGCACTTTCTCCATCTTTATCGATTCCTGCCCCCCAACCACCTGGATTTGGTTCAACTAAAGCGAAAGGCTCGTTATTTTTATTATTTATACCAGCTATTATCTCTGCTACAACACTCAAGAAATGTCCTGCCGTAATTTTCTCTTTTACGACAGGGGCTACTGCTTTCCAAACAAGATCTGCTGCATAAGTCAATGATTCCCAATACACAGATACAGGTGCTGGTTTTATTGCGTTAAATATAGTACCTCTAGGAGCAATAACCTTCAAAGGTGATACAATACCCTGATTAAATACTATATGCGGATCAATTATTGACATATAGACGACTCTTACAGCAGCTACTGTTGCAGGATAAGTGGTATTCATTGAAAAAGGTAATTGATTGGGATTGTTTGTAAAATCTACAATAAACTCATTTTCTGTTATTTTAATCTGCGCATGAATTTTAATTTTATGACCATTTTCATCTTCCTCATCTAAGTAGTCAACGGCTTCATATAAACCATTTGGAATCTCATTTAATCTTCGATTTGCTATATATTTACCATCATTTAGAATTTTTTCAATTGATGTAAAAAATGAAGCTAACCCATATTTATCTATAAGTCTTAATATTCTCGTATTAGCAATTCTGAGTCCCGCTATTTGAGCTTCCATGTCACCTATTAGGATATTAGGAAGCCTAGAATTAGATTTGAGGATCTTAACTACATCTAAATTCAATTTGTTTGCTTTATATAATTTGCATGGTGGAATGAACAATCCTTCTTGAAATATCTCAGATCTCCCAGGGCCCCAGCTTCCAAACGACATACCACCAATATCCAACCAATGACCTTTGCTTGCAGCATAAGCAACTATCGTATCCTTATAAAAAATTGGGGCAATTAAAGCTACATCGTTAAGATGTGTTCCTGAAATATAAGGGTCATTTGTAATTATTATATCTCCAGGTTCAATATTCTCATTTTTGTAATGATCAATAATCCCTTTTACTGTATAATCAAATACCCCTATAAATAAAGGTATACCTGTAGCTTGCGATATCACATTACCTTGTGAATCTGTTATGCAAGTGGAAAAATCTAGTACGTCATAAATTATTGGGCTTTGAGCAGATCTAGCTGTTGTAGAAAACATTTCTTCTGAAATTGATTTCAATGCATTCTTAATTATTGTTATCGTGAAAGGATCGGACTTTAATTCACTATTCATTTTCTTTTTATTACAAAATTACCAAATTTATCTACATAACCTTTGTACTCCTCTCGAATAAGGATGGTCGTTGTAGGCTCTTCTATAATTGCAGGCCCCTCAATCTCTTTTAATGATGGTATGCTTTCCCTCTGATATATATTGGTCAAATAGAAATCCTTACCCCAATATACATTTCGCTGTTCTTTTATAGCTTTATCTAAGTTCCCATTTTTAATAACAGGTTTTATTTGTGGCTTATTACTTTTTATAATTAAAGTCATATTCAAATTTACAAGTTCAATTGGCGAATCTAAATTAAATCCGTATTCTTTTAAGTGGCGATCTTTAAACCTTTTTTCTATTTGTAAAAGTTCATCATCATCGATATTTTCTTTCATAACTTCTACTCGTACGGTATGTTCTTGCCCATAATACCTCAAATCCATAGAATAATCAAAATCAATGTTAGTTTCATCCATATATAGTTGCTTAGCTTCACTTAATAATTCCTGATATCCTTTGTTTATTGTGTCTATTATGTCTTTTTCATCAAACCGTTTAATATTAGTTTTACTAAAGTCATATCTTAAATCACTCATTAATAAACCCCAAGCAGAAAAATTTCCTGGAGGGATAAACGGTATTAAAATTTTAGGAATTTCAAGTTCCTCTGCAATAAAAGCAGAAAGCATCGGTCCGGATCCGCCATGAGCAATTAAAGTAAAATCTCTTGGATCAAAACCCCTTTGGACTGAAATTAATCTTAATAATTGTGCTGCATTATCATTGGCTATCTTAACTATAGCTAAAGCAGCTTCTTCGATAGATACATTATAAAAATCAGCGATATATTTTGTTACATTTCTTGAAAGTTCGGCATTAAGCTTAATTTTACCTCCTAAAAAATAATTTGGATTTAAATAACCAAGAATTAAATATGCGTCTGTTAATGTTGGTTTATCTCCTCCTCTATTGTAGCATGCAGGACCTGGATCAGCACCTGCACTGACTGGCCCAACTCTTAAAGAACCTACTTCGTCTATCCATGCAATACTACCTCCACCGTTACCAATTTCCACTATGTCTACAACAGGAACTTTTACAGGATATCCTGGAAAGAATTCACTTCTTTCTATTGAATAATTTGTAGTTGTTCTTATTTTTAAGTTCTCAATTAAGCTTGCCTTGGTCGTTGTACTTCCACCATCTAGCACAATAACATTCTTTTCGTCCAACAGTTTAGCTAATTCAACACCAGCTATAACGCCAGCTACAGGACCTGATTCTATTGTAGCGATAGGCACATGTTCAACATAATCTAATTTGGCAACTCCTCCATTCGATAACATCATTAAAAACGAGCCTGAAAATCCAAGCTCATTCATCATATATTTTAATCTTGAAATATAATTGCTCATTAATGGCATAACTATAGCATTCAAAACTACAGTACTTGTTCTTTCATATTCACCCCATTGTTTAGTTATTTCGCTTGATATGCTTATTTTAATTTTTGTTCCATTTATTACTTCTTGTAAAATATTCTTAATCTCTTTCTCATTATATGCATTGACATAACTGTTTATAAAACATATTGCGACTGAATCTACTCCTTCCCTTATTATATTATCGCATATTGCCTTTACATCTTCTTTCTTAACATGTCTTATTATTCTTCCTTCTGCGTCAGTTCTTTCATCAACTTCCCAAATTCTATACCTAGGAATCAATGGTTCAGGTTTTTTGTATTTTAAATTAAATATATCTCTTCTATTTGCTCTTTGAATTATTAACAGATCTTTAAATCCTTTTGTTGTAATTAATCCTACTTTAGCGCCTTTTCTTTGTATAATGGCGTTTATAACTAATGTTTGACCATGAAGAATTTGAGATGTTTTTTGTGGATCGATTTTACTGTTTTTAAAAACTTCGAGTACTCCTTCAATTAAATCATGTGGAGTAGTAAGAACTTTAGACCAGAAAGTATTTCCCTCATTATCTATAGCAAATAAATCAGTAAATGCGCCCCCAATATCTATTGCTACTCTATATGCCATTCAATAACTTTTCTCTTATTTTTTTAGTTTGTTCATAATCAACTTTTAAATCGTTTGTGATCACAACACCGTAGTCTTTCAATGCCTGTTCTTTACTAATATATCCATCAATTACATCGGACAATACTCTTTCAGGGTCTCTCTTATAGGGATTTCCGTAACCACCGCCGCCTCCTGTTACAATTCTTATTAAATCTCCTTTACTTAAAGGAAAAGCGGCAACTTTTCTAGCTTTTAAAGGTTCTTTTCCTTTTTGATATATTATGAAATAGTTTGGGGTGCCATTAGAGCCACTGTCCATCCCCCAACAGGGATATTTAGATCTTCCAAAAGACGCTGTAAAAATTGCGTTAGAATTATTTATTCTATAATCTTTTACAATTCCAAATCCTCCTCGATATTCACCCTTCCCACATCCATCATTTATATTTAATGTATATTGATCAACTATTATGGGGTATCTAACTTCAATTACTTCATTGGACATAATATATGTTTCGCCATCTCCAGAACAAACTAATGCACTTTCTCCATCTTTCCCTAAAGCTCCACCCCAACCACCTGGTTGAGGTTCGACTATTGCAAAGGGTAATTTGTTTCTGTCATCTATACCACCAACTATAGTTGCACAGACACTTAAGAAATGGCCAGCAGATAATTTGTCTGGAATATATGGGGCTAGTGCTTTCCATACTAGGTCTGTAACAAATGCCATTGATTCCCAATAAGTTGAAGTTGGTGCAGGAGGTAGCGGATTAAATATTGAACCAGGGCGTGCTTTAACATCCATAACTCTAAAGTTTCCGTCATTTGCAGGCCCGTGAGGATCTGTTATAGCTTTAAAAATGGTTCTGGCAGCTGAGATAGTAGCACATAAAGGAGAATTTATAGACCCTTTAGCTTGGTCTCCCGACTCCGTTAAATCTACTACGAATTTGTCATCGCTAATTTCAATCTTTGCTTTAACATCGATAGGATTATCCGATATGCCATCGTCATCTATCATATCTTCTGCATAAAAAGTACCATGAGGAAGTTCTTTTAATTTTAACCTAATTAATTTTTCACCCTTAGACATTAACCTTTCAATAGAGTCAAGAATTGCATTAACACCGTATTTTTTACAAAGCTCAACAACTCTTCTTGAAGCAACTCTTAACGCTGCAGCATGAGCTTCCATATCACCCATTGTCATATCTGGGGTTCTTACATTGGCTTTTATTAATTCTATTAGGGCTTTATTGGGTTTACCTCTTTCAAAAAGTTTAATGCCAGGAAATATTAATCCTTCTTGATATATTTCAGTAGAATCTGAAGTCCAACTACCAAAATGCATTCCACCCACTTCACTCCAATGACCTTTTATAGATGAGAAACCGACTAATGTCTTTTCTACAAATATAGGCATAACTAATGTAACATCATTTAAATGAGTCCCGCTAGTATATGGTACATTTATAATGTAAATATCATTCGGATATATTCTATCTTCGCCTATTTTTTTAATGCATTCTTGAACAGCTAAATCGAGCGTTCCAAGAAAACCTGGTACACCATTTGCTTGTGCGACGAGTCTGCCCTTATAATCTGTTATACCAGCAGCATAATCTAAAACCTCATATATGACAGGACTTTTACTTGTTCTACCGAATGATATAAATGACTCTTCTGCTGCCGCAATTAATGAATTTTCTATTATATCAAGCGTAAAGTCATCAATCATATTATTTAACCTCTATTATTAAATTCCCAAATTTATCAATATAAGCAAGTTCATTATTTCTCACTACTGTTGTTGCAGTAGGTTCTTCAATAATTGCGGGTCCGAGTATTGTTTCATCATATTGTATTTCATCTCTTCTTAGAACTTTCGCATTATACATTCCATCTTCTAATATAACTTTTCGATAATTTACTCCAAAACTTTTTTCTTTTGGTTTAAAAGTAGAAATTTGTGGTTTTCTTACTTTACCATAGGCAGATAATCTTACATTTACTACTTCTAATGGGTCATTTAATTTAAACGTATATTGCTTATAATGCAACCTATGAAATCTGTTTTCAATTATTTTAAGCACTTTACGGTCAGGATTCTTAATTGGAACTTCAGTAGATACTGTATGCTCTTGTCCTAAATACCTAATATCAAAATACGCTTCAAAGTACATATCATTTTTATTAATATATTCACTTTCTAATTGTTTCATAGCCATTTCTTTCATTTCATTAATAATATTGTATAATTCTTTCAAAGAATCCAGATTTAATCTCATAACCTTTGTTTGAACATAATCATGCTTAACGTCTGTCATTAGCATACCCCATGCAGAAAAAACGCCAGGCACTCTGGGTACTATAACTTTTTTGATCAGAAGATCTTTAGCTATTGCTGTAGCAAACATTGGACCTGCACCTCCGAAAGCGATCAATGTAAAATCTCTAGGGTCGAAACCTCTTCTCACCGAGATTAGTTTGACAGCATTAATCATATTAGCTGTTGCCAATCTTATAGCTCCCAACGCCACTTCCTCAACACTCTTTCCCATGATTTCAGATAAACTAGAGTATGCCCTGTAGGCCAATTCTTTATTTAATTTTATTTCACCCCCTAAAAAATAATCTGGATTCAATACACCAGTTATTACGAAAGCGTCTGTTAATGTTGGTTTATCTCCTCCTCTATTGTAGCATGCAGGACCTGGATCAGCACCTGCACTGACTGGCCCAACTCTTAAAGAACCTACTTCGTCTATCCATGCAATACTACCTCCACCGTTACCAATTTCCACTATGTCTACAACAGGAACTTTTACAGGATATCCTGGAAAGAATTGAGTTTTACCTATACTATAATCTGTATTTATTCTCAATTTACCATCAAAAATCAATGATGTTTTGGCTGTTGTTCCGCCAACATCTAAGGTTATAATATTTTTTAATCCTAAAGCTTTACCAATAGTTGCACTACCTATTACACCGCCTATTGGACCTGATTCAACTTGATAAATTGGTGCACGTAAGGCTTGTTCAAATGTCGAAACTCCGCCATTACTTTGCATAATATGTAATGGAGTTTTAACCCCAAAATCTCGTAAACCTTTTTCTAATGTCTCAATATATTGCTGTACTTTAGGTTGAACGAATGCATTCATAACAGCTGTATTAGTTCTTTCATATTCTCTCCACTCTCTTGTTAACTCATGTGACAATGTTATTGGCATGTTTGGTAAGGCTTTTTTAAATAAATTATAACATTCTATTTCATGTGCAGGATTAGCATAAGAATTAAAAAACGCGATTGCAACTGACTCGAATCTCTCGCGTTTACAAAATTCTATAGCCTTAAGAACATCTTCTTTATTAAGAGGTTTTAATATATTCCCTGAATAATCTATTCTTTCTTCAACTTCAATTCTATATCTTCTGGGAACGAAGGGTATTGGTTTTTGATACCTAAAATTGTATAGATCTGTTCTATTTGAACGCTGAATTTCTAAAACATCTCTAAAACCTTTTGTTGTTACTAAAAGAACTTTAGCTCCCTTTCTTTCAGTTAAAGAGTTTATAACCATCGTTGATCCAGTTCCAATAAACCGATCAATTTCTTCACCTTTTATTCCGCTCTTTTTTAACACACCTAGTACACCGATAGCAAAATTACTTGGCGTTGTTAGATCTTTCACAAATACAAATTCACCCGTATCTTCATTAAGAGCGCATAGATCAGTAAAAGTACCTCCTACATCTATAGCTACTCTAGTTGGCATTATTATAACAATCAATCATATATTTATATATAAACATTACTTTTAATATTTAATTATTTTCTTTCCATTGCTTTAATTGACCAATAATTAAGAAGATTACACCTACAAAAAAGCAAGCAACTGGGATAGAATCTAAAATAGTTATGTTTAAATCTAACGTTTCACCAGTAGGAGTATAAAATATATTTCTGTCTATGGAAGAAAAGATAATATAAAATAAAATTGTTGAAAGGAACAACAATGCAGTTCCTAAATAAAAATATTTTGTTGATTTCATTCTTATATTATAATAATATTGAAATAATTTTTTCTTTATTATTTCTTTAATAGTAATTTAACAAGGAGAATGTAAGAGATTTCTAATCATGCATGAAGTAAAATTATAATTGGCTATATTAAATACAAACGAACCAACCAATTCGCTAAAGACTAAAAAGACTAACAATACAACTAAAGCAATATAATCATTTTTTCTCATTTTCATTTCATACATGGAAGTTCTTTTACCAGGTATATATCCGAATCCACGAGAAGATATAGCTGCTGCTAAATATTCTGCTCTTGTAAATGCTCTAACAATGGTTGGCACTATAGTTGGTATGTATAATTTTAGAGCCTTAATAGGATTTTTAGTATTTACTTTCCATCCGCGTGCTTTTTGAGATTCAAAAATGGATACAACTTGATTGGCAGCAACCGGTAAAAAACCAAACGCTACGCTAATAGCCGTTGTTATTTCAACTGGCACTTTTAATTTACTCATTACTTGAGTTATCTCACTAGGCGAAATGAAAGTCAATAACAATCTTCCTGCTAAGGCTATTATCATTAATCTTTCCATTGCTCCTATTGCATAAACTAAACTTTCTACGCTTAATCTGCCATAAGGACCAAAGTTACCTATCTTTGGAATTATATAACCAATAAAATATTGTTGTGTCCCAACAGTAGGCGAAATTCCTGAAGGTCCATAGAAGAATAGGTTAAAAATTAATAAAAATGCGAATGCAGGAGAAAGATAAACCAATGGTGTAAGTATTGATTTCAAGCTTTGCTTTGATAATAGACCAGTTGCTAACACTCCTAAAAATAGTAAAGTTAACCATATAGGATCGGTCCACGCAACAGCAGGCAATGTAACAGCAAAAAACCATAAAAAACGTATTCTAGGATCCAGATTATGTATTACAGATTCTTTCTTCTTGTATTTAAATAGATCTAATAGACTCATTGTGGTTTACTTACGCTTGCTACGCCTAATACTGAAATAGCTTCTTCAACACTTATTATATTATTAGGTAAATTAAATTCTTTTGATAAAATATTAAATAATTTAGTAATCATGGGCGGTTCAAGAGATGCTTGAGTTAATTTTTCTTCTTGTGAAAAAATTTCTCGAACAGGTCCCTTTAGGAGTATGTTTCCGTCTTTAAAAACAAACGCGTAATTACAATATTCGGCTACTAAATTCATATTATGACTTATAACTATCACAGTTTTGCCCTTATCATTGTAGCTTTTACAAATATCCATAACTGTTTTAGCTCTAAGATAATCTTGACCTGTTGTAGGTTCATCTACTATTAATATTTTTGGTTCCAAAGTCATTATTGAAGCAAATGCAACACGTTGTCTAAGACCTTGGCTAAGGGCAAAAGGTGAACTTTCTAAGTAATCATAGATTTCTAATTCCTTTGCTACTGTTTCTACTCTTCTTTTTATTTCATCGGATGGAAGTTTTAGATTTTTTGGACCAAATTCTAATTCTTCTCTAACAGTCTTGGCAAAGAATTGATCATCTGGATTCTGAAAGACATAACCAACAATTGATGATATATCAGCTGTGTCTTTTTTTGATATATCTTCTCCGAAAAGTAAAATTCTTCCTTTAGTAGGTTTATATAATCCATTAAGGAGTTTTGCAGTTGTAGATTTACCTGATCCATTTTGACCAATAAATGCTACGAAATCCCCTTCTTTTATTTCTAAATTTAAATTAGAAATTGCTTTAGTTCCATCAGGATATACGTATTCTACATTTTCACATTTTATAGCAACGTTGTCTTTTAACATACGCGGTTCTTTGTTTTTTAAATATACTCCTCCATCATTTACAGATATAACTATTTCCTTGTTTTTAATCAAATTCTGTATTAATTCAACACCTTCATTTAAAGTTATAGGTATTTTATCTATATTATAACCTCTTTTAATTAATTCAAATGCTAACTCTGTAACATCTGGCAATTGTATTTGCACGTCATTTCTATTAATTAATTCTTTTATCACGTTTTTAGGATCCCCATTTAATATTATATTTCCTTCATTCATTACAATCATTCGATTAGCTATTGGAAGTATTTCATCAACTTTATGTTCTACTATTATTAATGTTTTTTCCTTATTTCTGGATAATTCAATAATTCTATCAAAAACAAGTTTTGTACCTATAGGATCTAGGTTAGCTGTAGGTTCATCAAGAACAAGTATATCTGGTTGCATAACTAATATTGAAGCTAACGCTAAAGATTGTTGTTGACCACCTGATAAGCTATGAGGACTTTTTGTTTCATTACCAATTAATCTTGAAAATTTTAATCCTTCTTTAACTTTCTTTCTAATTTCAATTGGGGGTAAGCATAAATTTTCTAGTCCAAATGCAATTTCTTCTTCAACTGTAGAACAAAATAATTGATTTGATGGAGTATCAAACAGAAAACCTACAGTAGTCGATAAAACCGGGATATCATAATCTTTTGTATTTAATTCATTAACATAGACGTCTCCATCTTGTTCTCCTCTATAAAAATGTGGGATAAGTCCATTTATGCATCTGCATATAGTAGTTTTACCCGAGCCGCTTGGACCAGTGATTAATATTACATCGCCTTTACGAATTTCTAAATTTATGTTCCTTATGGCATATTTACTGGAATTTTCGTATTTCCATGATAAATTAATAAATTTTATAATTATTTGCCGATCATCAAATATATGATTATTAAATAAATCAGAACTCATCAAAAAATATTTATTTACTACTTTCTGAATCTTCAGTTTCGGTTGAACTAAATTTCCATTTTTTTGTAAATACGTAACCTAATACAAACACTATTACTATCATTATAATTGCTCCAACTTCTTGAAATAATTCTAAAGCCATATTTATGATTTTGTAAATGCTAATGCCATAAATAGAATCACTACTGCTAATGTGATCCAGCCTAATCTTGGGAACTTCCAATCTGGTTTAACGAATGATGGAAATAATGAAAGTATTATTGATGGAATTAATGCATATATTAGTAGAAACACCCAGTATGCACCGCCTAAAAAGTTATAATAAACTAGTGGCCAAATGGTTGATGCATATTTGAATACAACCACATATAACCAGAACCATCCCCAATATTGAATAAATAATGCTACAGCTGTCACAGCCCAATAACCTACAAATCTAACACTTTTATTCTTAATATTGTATATTTTAGGCCAGAAATATGCGAGTACAAAAACATGTGGCCAATAGAATGGTAAACCATAGAATCCTACACTAGATGTAAACGAATCCAAAATAGTAACTATAATACCTCCAATAGGTCCAGCTGCCATTGTGGCAATTGATAAATATGTTCCGACTAAATTAAAATTAACGCCTGGTAAATAACCAGGTAAGCTAAGCCCTAATGCCTCTGTTACTAGAGCCATGGCACCTAATATCGCAGATATTGCTATGCCTCTTGTTGTCAAGAGTGGTCTTCTTAGTTGAGATCTAACAGGTGAAGGGCCGCTCGATGTTGAAGGAGAACCTGTAGAAAATATTATCTTTTTAAATTCATTTACGTGCATAATATAAAAAAAACCTATATATATATAAATTTTACTTTTTTTTAAGTGACCTTCAACCTAACTTGATACATATAAATATATATGCATATAATAATATTCGTTACGTTATTTTAGCTCATAAAATATACAAAATACAAATATCTCATCATACTGAAATAGCAACATAAGACGATATAATTAAACATTGGAAAATGATACAAGATTCAAATGGTATATTTTGCTTTATAAAAAGTAATAAATTAATAACATATCCTTGATTTAGAATCTTATTATGAAATGGTAAATAAGAATTTCTGGGAATTGGCTTATTTTCTAAGGATAACTCCTTGGAGTTCTGATGAGTTACCAATAGAGTTAAAAGATTTTCTTGAAAAGAATAAGAATAGTATAAAATCTTATCTTGATATTGGTTGCGGAACTGGCAGTGCTGTCGTCAATATATTAAAATTAGGAATAAAAAGTGTAGGTATAGATATTTCTATTAATGCAATAAAACTAGCTAAAGATAGGTACAAAAAAATTAAGCTATCTTGCCAATTTTATAATGCAGATATCACGAATTTTGATCAGATTTCTAAATTAAACTTAGGAAAGTTTGATTTAGTTACGGATATGGGTTGCTTTCATAGTTTGCCTGATAAAGATGATAGCAGACAAAAATATGTTAATTCATTACTAAGTTTAACTAAAGTCGGTTCTTATTATTTACAATGGAGTTTTCCCAAGTTTAGAATTAGACCTATAGGACCTATAGGTGTTGAGAAGATTGAAATTGAAAGATTATTTTCAAATTATTTTGATATAATTAAAATAAAAAACAGATCATCTTTAGGCTTTGGCAGAATGATGTATATAGAAATGCTTAGGGTAAAATAAAATTTTTAATCTTATCTTGCTGCTATAATAAGTTAAGTGTTTATTTTTCACTTTGCATAACACTTATCCTTTTAATCTTTTTGCATTTTTGAAACAATTTAATTTTGTTTATTTTCTCTGAAACAATTATTTCATCGACGTTCGTTATCTCTTGTATATATTTATCTATCTCTTCTTGAGATAATTCAGATATATTCAATCTCTTAACGTTCCTAATCGCAATGGGCTTAGAAATTTCATTCAATTCTTGCTTACTAATAGTTAATTCTTCTATATCGCTAATCAAAACGATGTTTCCCATCCCTTCCTTTACACCTCCAATGAAAGTTTTACCGCTTTCAATTGCTCCAGTAATTGTTTTCTTTGCAGTATTGGATAGCTCTAAGAAAGATTTGAATGATTGATTTACAATTTCTCCAACAGTTTTACCTGAACTTCGAGCAACTTCCAATATTTTATTGTACAATCCCTGATCCACACCTCTTATTGTCTTTGTTTTCTTATTCTCTTCATTGTTAACATTTTCGCTCATATGTAATACATGTATTACATGTAATATAAGTCTTACGGTATAACTTTTCTTCAAAAATAAGCAAAATTGTATTACGATAATACAAAGCTAAAAGGATTATTTATTTCCTATTATTTGGAAAACCGTTATTTGAGAAATTAAACATTGCAATTATTGTTTAGATTGTAATCAAATAATAATTCTGGGACAGCACACTGACTTACTCACCACCTTGAAAGGCGAAGGTTCCTCTAATCGATTCGGAGCTACATCTCTCATTTGGTAGCAAGTCGAGAGGCTCAGAGAACCCCCATTTGTAAAAAGATTCTGAATCGATTCGTTGTATAATGCGATAATGAATTATCTTCAGTAGTAGCAATTTTCATAGCGATGCTTGCTCTGATTGCTTTATTGTTCTTCATCCAAAAAAATTATAAAAAACTATTTAAATCTCATCCCTGTCCTAAAGGACGAGGCTTTCAATTTATTTACAACAAATTGTTCTAGAATTGTATTACATTGTATTCCTTTTAAGTAAACATCAAATTTAAATGCATTGTTAATGAGTAATTTTTCATGCCATACAGTTTTAAATGCAAAGACGCAGGCATGAATTGTGGTTTTGAAGTTAAGGGAGCAACAAGCGAAGAAGAAGTTCTTTCTATAGCAAAAGTGCATGCAGAAAAGGCACATGGTTTAAGAGAAGTTCCAAAGGAAGTAGTTGATGCAGTCAAAAGAGTAATTAAAAAAGATTAAGGATTTTTATTCCTTTTTTCAAATTAATTATATAATAATTATTCGATTTTATACTTTAGGTTAAAAGCTTTAACTACAGAACCTCTACAAATAACTAAGTTAAAAGAAAACTTAATTAAACAAAGAATAAAAATAGAATTAGATAACTTTTATTATATTTGGCCATATGAAAAATAACTATTTGACACTTCTTACACTATTTCGTATCTTAAGGAGTATATCTGCAGGAATGATTATGATAATTTTTCCATATTATGTACTAAAGTTTTTAAATTATGGTTCACTCATACTGGGTTTTATTTATACAGCTGCAAGCATTGCTACTGCTCTTTTAGGACTAGCTAGTGGAATTTTAGCGGATCAGTGGGGTAAAAAAGAGTCATTGTTATTAATAGCAGCTTTATTGCCTATTAGTACTCTAATACTTTACTTTTCAAACAATTTAGTTTTGATATTTATCGCTTCAATGTTAGGCGGTTTTTCTGCAACTGGATCATTAGCAGGAGGAGGAGTAGGTGGTGCTGCTCAGCCTATTCAAACTTCTATAATCGCTGAATTAACCGAAGTTAAGGAAAGAACGTTTTGGATTTCTTTCTTAACATTCATCTCAGGTATTGCATCAGCCTTTGGTTCATTACTTGGAAGAGAATTTAACATTCTGGATGGATTTCTATTTGCAACCTTCATTTCATTAACTTCAATAGTATTTATAATACCTATAAAGACTTCTAGAGCTCAAAAAAACGATTTAAAGCATACAAAAATTATAGGGAAATTTACACTAACAGGAATGCTTAACGGATTATCGCAAGGCTTGATAACACCATTTTTGATACCATTCTTTATCATAGTATACAATATCCCAAAGGCAGATATGGCTACTTTTTCATTTATAAGTGGAATTATAGGCTCTGCATCATTATTATTTGCACCTAAAATAGAAAAGAAGTGGGGTTTTGTTAAGGGAATAGCTTATACAAGGGGATTAGGTGCAGCATTATCGATAATTATGCCAATAATAAGAATATTCCCTTTATCAATTGCAATATACTTAAGCATGCCTGCCTTAAGAGTTGCTGCACTACCTGTTCAGCAAGCTGCTATGACAGAAATGGTTGATCAAGGAGAAGTTGGAAGAGCTTTGGGTATTAATCAAGTAGCTAGGCTTGCTTCATCTTCTGCAGGAACTACAATATCGGGATACATGTTCGATATTTCAGAAATAGAATTGCCTTTCTTTGTCTATAGCTTCATAACATTTTTCAACATACTCTTATATTTCAAATTTTTTAAGGATGAAAAAGTTCAAATAAAATCATAAAACTACTTGCAAATAATAATTAAAGATAATATGTCAGAAACACAGTATTCGATAATATCTTTATTACCTGCTTTCATATGGGCAATTGTGCCACTTTTTTATAAAGAATTTTTGAACAATAACTCAACCATCAAAGTTAATTTTTACAGAATGCTATTCGCTTCATTGGCTCTTTTTATACCATTCTTATATCTTGGTTTCAACGAAGGAATCATATTTGGCATGCTTAGTGGAATATTAACACTTGCTATAGGAGATTCTTTTTACTTACTTTCTATAAGGAAAGTTGGTGCATCAATAGCTGCACCTGTTTCATATACTTATGTTTTCTTTTCTCAGATTGCAGCTTTTGTATTAGGAGAAAAAATATTACAGTTAATTATTAATTTTTAGCTTTGGAACTCTAAAATTTATGCTTGGAGGTTTTGAATCAATTTATTCCTATAAACAAATATTTTACTGCTTTCAAGTATGAAATTTGTTTCAGTAATTAGCTTTATATTTTCCAAAACTCTTTCGAAATTTGCAGTGTTCAATCTTTGAAATAAAATATTATCAATTGGATTATTCAATACATCATTGCTTATTCTATATTCTACTTTAAGATTCAGATTTGTTACATCTTTTCTATTTCTTTTTAAAACGAATTGTAAGTATCCGTTTAATACGCCATCGAAATTTAAAGAAACTTCTTCCATTTGTCTGTAATTACTAAACATAAACATCTCTTCAAACTTGAAATCCATTACCATAAGTTCAGCTATGAACATATCTCCTATCTTTTTATCAGAAAGTGATATATTCCTAATGTTAAAAACATTGGGAAGATATATCTTAACTTTCTCAGGGTCTATTAAAAATTGAAAAATATTTTCAATAGGTGCATTAATTTCGTCACTCTTGTTTATATTTATCATTAGCACATGTATATTACAGGTTATATAAAGCTATTGAAAGTTTATTGAATTGTTTTACTTTGAGAAATCGTTGTATTAGAAATGTTAGAGGGTTGCCACGTTATGGCCAAAATTCCTCCAATTAAGCTTAAAATAAATCCAATGAAAAACCCTCCACCGCTTACTATGCTTAATACTGAAAAAACTATGACCAATATCCCGCCAGTTCTCACTTTTTCAATGTTATCGCTATTGATAAAAAATGATCCTACAATTACCAAAGCTCCTGAGATTAAACCTATTGTTGCAAACATAGTGACTATTGTAAACATGTATGGATGAAATGAAATCATGTGATACATCATGTAGTTAAAATAGGCACCGTAAAAATATTCGTATCTTATCATGAACAATAGATATATTGCGCTTAGTATTAGGATAAATAACCCACCAATCAAAGATAATATAAACGCTGCACTTGGTCTACTTTGCATATGAATAAAAATTATTTATAGAATTTAAATATCTGATGTATGCTATTATTTTATATTATATTTTTAAAAATATAATGATATAAAAATCTATTTATGTTTCCTTGTGAAATATACAACTTGGATATTGTTACAATTAAGGTATAAAACATTTGGTTCCTAAAAATCTTAGTATACATTATTTAACAAAGATTTCATTTAACTCAAAATTATTATGTTCCATTTGAATACTTATCTAAAACGATTAATCCAAATAGAGGATTTACCTTTGCACTAAATCAACCTGATGCATGGATTAATTATCCTTATACAAAAGGTTTTGCCAATAAACATAAGTAAATTTAAATACTACATGATAAGTAGTAAATATATGAGCTACATTACAGTTTCTACAAAGGTGAAGAAACAAATTGTAGACAAGGCAAAAGAATACGGAATAAATATTAGCGAAACATTAAGGTCCGCTTTAGAGAAAGAAGTAAGGAAGAAAGAAATTGAATGGGCAATAGCAACGATGGAAGAAATTTCAAAGAAGACTAGGCTCCAAAAAGAAGCCAAAGTGGCCATTAGAGAGTTTAGAGATAAATGAAAGTAGTTTTAGATGCAAGTGCTATAGCAAAGTGGTTTTTAATTGAAGATGAATCCGATAAAATGAAAAAATTAAGAAATGAGATAGCTAAACAGAATGTGGAGGCACATGTTCCAGATTTGATTTTCATAGAGATTGCAAACCTTTTAAGATACTCTAAAATTAATGAAAAAGATATTAGCTTAGCAATAAGAGCTTTAATGCAAATAGGCTTAATCATTCATAGATTCGAAGAGTTGATATATGATGCAATTAAACTAGCTATTGAGAAAAATATTACAGTTTATGATTCGTTGTATGTTGCACTTTCTAATCTTATAGATTCCCCATTAATTACTTATGATGAAATTTTATTAAAAAGCATAGATAAAGCAAAAAAAGCTAGCGAAATAGTCAAATTTTAGTTGATTAATCGAGCTCAGCTTCAAACAGACAACATTTTAAGAGTTGTTCAATGTTAATGTTAGTATCATTCCAATATACCAATGAAAATCTTCCTTTAGAATATTTATATTTAGAAAATATTTATAATTCGTGAAGGTTTGGAGATTTATTGTTTTGGTAATTTTGCTAATATTAATCTCTTACATAGGAAACAGCTTTACATTGCTTAATCCATATTCAGGTATCTGGAGCTCAGCATCAAATTTAAATTATAACAACGAAACGATTGTTATTCCATCTTTAATCAGCAACGTAACAATAAAAATAGATAGATACTCAACTGCGCATATCTACGCTTCGAACATGCATGATCTAATGTTCGCTCAAGGATATTATGTTGCTAGCCAAAGATTGTTTGAAATGGAATTCTTTGGCTTAGTCGCTGCAGGAAATGTAAGTTCATGGGTAGGATCATTGGGTTTAAAGTCAGATATAGCTGTGCATCTTATAGGAATTCCTCAAAATGCATTAATGAATCTTAATTTTTTAAAGAATAACTATCCTTCAATTTATTCATATTTACAAAGCTATTCAGATGGTGTTAACGCTTATATAAGTTCTTTGAATTACAGAGATTTACCTCTTGAATTTAAACTATTAAACGTCAATCCTTATCAATATTCACCATACTACATTCTTTGTTTTGCACAATTCATGGCATGGTCTTTAACGCATGGATTTGAAGATGAACTGAGGTCAGCATTAATCTATGCTAAAACAAACTTTACGTTTGCAAACCTATTAAATCCAATTTATCCGTATTTTACGAATGGGAATGTTACTGTCATGCCTGGAGATGGATCTATCAATAATTATAGCTTGACTAAACAAGGAATTTCTCCCAACTATGTTTTTAGTTTAAATTGGTATGATGAATGGGCAACAGGCGTTAAAAATTATTCAAAACTTATCAATATAATAAATCAAAGCTTAGAAGCTATCAATGACCCGTATTTTAATGTAATAGATGCTGGAAGCAATTCTTGGATAATAACTTCAAATTTTAGTTCCACGCATACTCCAATTTTAGCTAATGACCCGCATCTTACACTATATTCACCATCACTATGGATGCCATTACAATTAGTTGCTAGTAATATGAATGTAACGGGCTGGTCGTTAGTAGGTATACCAGGAATTCTAATAGGTCATACAGAACATACAGCATGGGGATTAACTACTTCTTTTGGTTCGTCTTCAAATGCCTACATAGAAAAGTTAAACAGAAATATGTATTATTACAACGGGAGTTGGCTTCCTTTAAAGAGCTACAATTTTACATTGTTGGGAAAAACATATACTATAAATTATACAATACATGGTCCTATTGTTTATTCCAATGGCACTATTGGTATTAGCTTATACTGGGTTGCCCAAAATGTACCAATGACAACAGTCATTTCAGAATTTTATTTAGATAATTCAACAAGCTTTAATGATTTACTAAAAGCAGCTCAATTATGGAATATACCGCCTCAAAACATTGCAATTATAAGTGACAACAATGCTGGAATTATAGATGCTGGCCTATATCCTTTAATTAAAGAAACTCTTCCAAACAATAAAACTTTACATGTAATCGGAGCAAGGGCTCCTTTGAATGGAAGCTTACCTAATTTCAGTCCAAATTCTTATGTTCCATTTGAATACTTACCTAAAACGATTAATCCAAATAGAGGGTTTGCCTTTGCTCCAAACCAACCCGATGCATGGATTAATTATCCTTATCCTTTCATAGGAGGTTATTGGGTTTCAAATGGTAGAGCCTATGATATATACCTTTACCTTTCAAAGAAATCTTCAGTTAGCTTACAAGACATGGTTAATTTACAAACTAGCGTTTTCGATTCATGGTCTTATATGCTAATGCCTTACATTAAACAGACTTTGTCCAACATGAATATGAGTAAAATTGAAATTCAAGCTTATAATGAAATTATAAATTGGGATTCAACATTTAAAGTTGATGAAATTGCACCTACAATTTATACTTACTTAGTTTCAGAAATGGTAAACATGTCATTAAACAAAATTTTAAAACCGTTAGGCTTAGATTTTTACACAGGTGAATCGGATTCAATGATCCCTTCACTGTTTTTGTATTTGGCTAAATATGATCCAAATTCTAACATATTCAACGGTAATTTTTCTAAATTTGTAAGGAACGCCTTTGAACAGGCAATCAACTATTTGTCCTCTAAATTAGGTAACAATATAAACAACTGGACATGGGGGAATGTCCATAAAATAGTTTTTTATAATCCATTAGGATTAAAGCCTTTATCCTTAGGCCCTTATCCAATGTACGGCGATTCATTCTCGTTAGCGCCAGGTTACATACCTTACGCTTTAGATGTTCCATTGCCCTATGTTACATTAGGTTCATCTCTAAGAATGGTAGCTGATACTAAATTACAAACATTCTACGTTGTTTTTCCTGGTGGATCAACGGAAAACTTTCTAAGCCAATATTTTAATACACAGATAAATCTGTGGTTGAAACTTGAATACATAAATCAAAATTTAAGTTCAATAATTGCAACATGGAATTTAAAACCATGAAAAAATATTACTTAATGGTAGTTTTATCAGCTGCTATTGCTATATTATTGATTATTTATTACCCACGTATCTACGCAGCAATAATAGCAGGAATACCATTATTGTTCATTAGAAGTAGGCATGCATTCATATTAGGATTTTTATTAGGTATTTTAGTAAACATAGCTGTGTTTTTATTGAGCTATTCAATAGGGCTGATTTCAAAATTAGCTGATACAATCTCAGCCTTAACAGGATTGCCCAGCATTGTTTTACTAATATTTTATCCTTTATTATTTTCTCTAGTAATCGGTATTTCAGCAGCCATATTCTCAGAAATATATTTCAGAATAAAAAAACAAAAATAAGCTATATCCTCGATCGGCCAATTTCTGTTAAATAGTATTCCCTACTTTTATAATCCACAAGACCTAATTCTTGAAGTCTTTTAATTCTTCTCCAAACCGTTACTTGAGGCATGTTTAAAAGCTTTGAGAGCTCAGATGCTCTAATTTTTGTCTTTTTAGATATCAAATCTAAAATAGCATTATCAACGTCATCAAGATTCATTTGAAACATGATATTTGTAGGTAAATTCACAGTAAAAGAACTATCTTCACTATGAATAACGATCTCACCTTTTTGACCCAAACTTGTTATTGCACAAAGCAAATAGAAAATTAATATTCTTTGCCCACCGCTTATATTAAAAACAATTTTATCCCCCGTGTAACTTTTAATCATCTTTCTTAGATCAGAAATAGATAAATATGGCTCTTTTATATTTACATTTTTAAATTCTGTTTGAAATGGGATTGTCTTTGATAATTCTTTTATCGCATTATAAGCATTTTCGGTTCTCTGGTCTTCACCTGAACTAAGCAATATTACCTTTGTATTCTCATCAACACCTCGTCTTAACAACTCTCTTATGATAAATTTTTCATCAAACCCTAGTGTTGCTATCATCAGCATAAAAATATTATGTTTTTTACACAATTATAACCTTTCCTTTTTCGAACAGTCTAAATTTAATAGTTTGGATATTTTTCATTTATTTGAGATGGAAGCATTCTAGAACTAATCATTTTAATAATCTTTATCATTTATCGCATAAGATTTAAGATGATATAAATACAGCTTTTTGCTAACAAATACAACCTAATTATATTATGAATTTTTCTTAAAAAATTATTCGAATAATTCTATCCATATTCCATTAGGATCTTTAATGTATATCCAGCGAGATCTTCCAGATCTTATTTCCAACTCTATTGGATATCCCTTCTTATTTAATTCTTCAACTGCTGAATCCAAATTCTTAACTTGAAATGCTAAATGATCTAATTCTTCTCCTGGCGTATATTCTGTATAAAATCTGCTTTTTTTAGAATAATAATTCAGCTCAATCAAACTTCCTCCACTTTCTAATACAGCTATTTCCCCATCTGTTTCCTTTATAGCATGCCTTCTTAAAAGTTTCATGTTAAGGATATTTGTGTAAAAATCTATTGACTTATCCAAATCAATTACCCTTATTCCAACATAGGCAAATTTAAATTCCATAAATATATTTTGGTTTAAAAAATTTAAACTTATTTAGAAAAATAATTAATAAATTTACTCATAATGAAAAGGTTAAATTTAGGATATTTTAAACTTTTAAACTATGATATAAAGATAATGATTATTTCTACAATATTTATTTCACTGCCTCAAGGATTTTTATTCGTGGACTTTCCAATTTACTTGAATATTGTAGGGTATTCGCCTTTATTGATAGGATTATTATTTACAATTTCTACATTTATAGGATCTTTTTTAGTTTTATTCATAGCAACAATATCTGATTTGAAAGGGAGAAAGAATTTTGTAATATTGGGATATTTATTATTCGATTTGAGCTTTCTAATACTTGCTATAACATATGATTTAATATTGATAATAACCGTTGCAGTTCTGGACGGTATTGCATTTGCTTCTATATCTTCATCATTTATTACATGGTTTACAGAAAAGACTAATTCAGAAGATAGAAATTATGCATTCTCTTTTATGAATTTTATTGAAGGAGTTTTTTCATCTATTGGAATGGTTATTGGTGGTTTGCCTCCGATTATAGCAGTTTTAACAAATATTTCCATTATTGATTCATACAAATTGATGTATTTTATAAACTTTCTATTTTCCTTGCCTTCTTTATTTCTCATTTATAGAGTAAAAGAAAGCTATAGAATACCCAAAGAAGTTGAGATATTACCCAGAGAATCATTTAAATTTGTTATGAAATTGTCAATCTTAGGTCTAATAGGATTGGGTGCAGGTATAATAATTCAACTCTTTCCTTTATGGTTTTATTTGAAGTTTGGAACAAATGTTGATGTTCTTGGTCCTATATTTGCCATATCAACATTTTTAACTGGAATAGCCTCTTTTTTCATCCCAATGATTGTAAAAAGATTTGGAACGATTAATATAATCATATTTCCCCAATTATTATCTATCATTATATTAATCGCCATACCTATATCTTTCTCATATTTATTTGCAGGAGTTCTTTATATTTTTAGAAATGTATTAATGAACATGTCAAATCCTATTTTTAATTCTTTCATAATGACTATAATTCCTGAAGAAGAAAGAGCAAGAGGGTCTGCAATAATACAACTATTCGATTCGATACCTAGGTCTATAGGTCCTACAATTGGAGGATACTTTTTTAATATGGGCATGTTGGATTTACCATTTTATATCACAGCAATATTATACACCGCTTCTATAATTTTATTTTATATGGTGTTTAAACCAATTTTTTTAAAAAGAATATAATATAATATGCTGAGATTTCAATTAGGGATAGATATAGGCGGTACATTTACTGATTTAGTTGTTTATGACAATTTAACTAAGCAAGTTAAGATTTATAAAATATCTACTACACCTAAAGAACCTGAAAAAGCTGTTATCAGGGCTATTGAAGAAATAGGAATAAATGGGAAGGAAATAAATTTTATTAATCATGCAACTACTATAGCTACAAATGCTTTATTGACAAGAGAAAATTTACCAAAAACAGCATTAATAACTAACAAAGGTTTTAGAGACATACTTGAGATAGGTAGACAAAAAAGAGCTGAACTTTACAATCTAAAATATACAAGACCTCCACCATTAATTCCTAGAAAATATAGATTTTGCATAAAAGGTAGGATTGCGTCAGATGGTTCTATCATTGAAGAAATAGAATTGAATAAAATAATAAAATTGAAAAAGAAGATGAAAGATGAAAACATTAATTCTATAGCGATATCTTTTTTGAATTCATACGTAAACAAAGTTCATGAAGTAAAAGTAAAAGAAACATTAAAGGATGAATTTAAATATATTTGTGCATCTCATGAAGTAGACCCAAATTATAGAGAATTCGAAAGGACGAGTACAACGGTTCTAAACGCTATACTTATGCCTATTGTTTCTGATTATTTACTGAGATTAAAATATGAATTAGAAAAGATGGAAATAAATTCTAAAGTTTATGTAATGTGTTCTAACGGAGGTTTAGCTACATATGAATACGCTTCAAAATTACCAATTTCAATAATCGAATCAGGACCCGCTGCTGGAGTATTGGCATGTAGTTATTTTTCCAAAGTGTTGGGCAAGGATAAAATAATTACATTCGATATGGGAGGTACAACAGCAAAAGTAGGCATCGTTATAAACGGTAAACCGGATATAGCTAATGAATATGAGGTTGCAGGTAAGGTTCATAGTGGTCGCGTTATAAAAGGAAGTGGATATCCTGTTGGTATCCATTTATTGATTTAGCAGAAGTTAGTGCAGGTGGTGGAACGATTGCTTGGATTGATGAAGGAGGATCTTTAAGAGTTGGACCTAGAAGTGCGGGAGCAGAACCAGGACCTGTTGCATATAATAAAGGTGGACAAGAACCAACAGTTACAGATGCTAACATTGTTTTAGGAAAACTAAATAGTGATTTTTTGCTAGGTGGTAAGATGAAGATATTCGGGGAACTTTCAAAAAAGGTCATCGAAGATAAGATTGCAAAAAAATTAAATATGAATGTAATAACAGCTTCTGAAGGAATTATAAGAATAATTAACAACATAATGGCTAAGTCCATTTCAATAATGAGCATCGAAAGAGGTAGAGACCCCAGAGAATTTTCTATAATTGCCTTTGGTGGTGCAGGACCCATGCATGCTTGTGAATTAGCTGATGAGATTGGAATCAAAGAAATAATCGTGCCTCCTCATCCAGGCTTGTTTTCTGCTTATGGACTTCTAACAGTAGATATAGTAAAAGTCTTCTCCTCTTCAGTATTTGATAAAGATTTAGATAAAGTACTTATTGAATTAAAAAATAACGCGATTGAGGATTTTAAAAAGGAAGGGGTTGAAAATGTAGAATTCGAAGAATTTATAGACGTGAGATACAAAGGACAGTCGTATGAAATTACATTAAAATATGAAGGTAAACCAAACATAAGGGAACAATTTGATAAAGAGCATAAAAAATTGTATGGATATAGTTCTAAAGACCCTATTGAAATTGTAAGCGTAAAAGTCTTAGCTATAGCAAAAATACCTAAAATCGAAATAGCAGAGTCAAGAAGAAATAAGGATAAAATTGAGATAATCTCTAAAAGAAAAGTATACTTTAACGGAGAAAGCTATGAGATACCTATATATTCTAGAAATGCAATCGATGTCGGATTTGAAGGAAAAGGACCTGCAATTATAGAAGAATATGACTCAACGATTGTTATAAATCCAAATTGGAAATGGTTTGTTGATAAATATTTAAATATAATATTGTCAAGATAAATGGATAAAATAACTGGACAGATTATTAGAAATTCACTTTTCTATGCCAGTGAAGAAATGGGAATCGCTTTGAGAAATGCTGCATATTCCCCAAATATAAAGGAGAGAATGGACCATTCCGCTGCAATATTCGATTCAGAAGGCAGATTAATCGCACAGGCAGAACATATACCAGTTCATCTGGGCTCTTTACCATGGGGTCTTAAAAAAACTATTGAATACATGGAAAAAGAAAGCCTGAATTGGGAGGAAGGATGCATGATTGTTTTAAATAATCCTTACATAGCTGGTACTCACTTGAATGATATAACTGTTATAAGACCTGTTTATTATCTAAGCAAAATCATAGCCTTTGTTGCAAATAAGGCTCATCATTCAGATATTGGAGGTAAAGTTCCTGGTAGTATATCCTTTGATGCTAAATCAATCTATGAGGAAGGTTTGATAGTGAACCCTATTTATTTAATTAAAAAAGATGAATTTCAAACAAGCGTGCTTTCAATTTTATCAATAAATTCAAGAAATCCATATGAGAGATTAGGAGATATAAGAGCGCAAGTTGCCGCTAACTATGTAGGAGAAAGACGCATATTAGAAATAATAAATAAATACGGAGTTGAAGCTTTTAATGAAGCTAATGAAATAGCTTTTGAATATGGTGAAAAGATATTTCTTAACAAACTAAAAGAAATGAAAAAAGGCATTTTTGAGGCTGAAGATTTCATAGAAGCGCCTGACTATAAAAACATAAAGCTAAAGGTCAAAATTAACATAACCGATGATAAAATTTTAGTCGATTACGAAGGGACAGATCGACAAGTCCCTATGCCTTTGAATGCTGTTTTTGGTGTAACGATTTCAGGAGTTTATTTTGTATTTAGGTCATTGTTTGGAGAAGACTTGCCACTTAATTTTGGAGCTTTTAAAAACATTGAAATTTCAGCTCCTACTGGAATAGTTTTAAACCCTGAATTCCCATATCCTGTTGCAGGAGGTAATGTAGAAACTAGTCAGAGAAATGCTGATTTGTTATATCTTGCAATGAGCAATGTTTTACCTGATTTAGTTCCATCTGCTGCAGGCGGTTCAATGAATAATGTAATGATAGGCGGAGTGCATAAAGGAAAAACATGGGCCTTTTATGAAACGATAGGTGTAGGGTTGGGTGGAAGAAAGGGGATGGATGGAACAGATGGAATTCAAGCAAATATGACAAATACAATGAATACACCAATCGAAGATATAGAAAGAAACTATCCAATTTTAATTAGGAAATATGAATTTAGACAAAATAGTTCTGGTGCAGGTAAATACAGAGGAGGTTGTGGCATAATAAGGTCATATTTAGCTCTTGATGACATTACGTTTACAGTTTTAGCTGATAGAGGTAAGAATAAGCCTTGGGGGTTATTTGGAGGATTGGAAGGCAAGAATACAGAAGTCGTAATTAATAAGAAAGGAAGAAGAAGAAAAGTTAGAATAAAATCAACGTTTATTTTGAATAAAGGAGACTGGATAGAGATCAGAACCGCAGGAGGTGGAGGATACGGTAATCCTTTAGAAAGAGATATCAATAATATTTTCAGAGATTACGAAAACGGCATTATAAGTTTTTCCTACATCAAGGAATATTATAAGCAATTTAAAAAATGGAAAAAATAGGAGCCAATATATTTTAATTAAGTTAATTATTCTTGTTTATGACGCAAACTTCTGATGAAAATATATGGGGACTTATCGCATGGATTTTATCTATTGTTGGTGCAATCCTAGTTCTGGTATTAAAACCAAATTCAAGATATGCGAAGTATTGGGCATATCTATCTGTATCTTTCTTTATAATCTTTATAGTAGGTTTGGCAATAATTTCTTTGATAACAATATTTCTAAGCTTAATTCCTTTTTTAGGAACAATTGTATCATCAATAATTCAAACATTATATTACTTATTTGCATTGATAGTCTGGATAATAGGAATATTAAAATCAGCATCAAATGTTTTTTGGAAACCTAGATTCATATACGACCTAGCTTTGAAATTAGGAATTGAAAATGTTTAAAATTTTAGCTTGATAGAGTCTTTAAGTATTATTCATCATGGAAAATAAAAGGCTAGTTATAGCTGTGGGCGGTAATGCGATTGAAAATCTACCTGTCGATGATAAACCTAATTATGAATTTAAGGAATTGATTAAACAAATAAGTATTCTAGCTAAATACAACAATGAGATAATTATAACGCATGGTAATGGACCTCAGGTAGGCTATTTGCTTCTTCAACAAGAAATAGCAAAGGAAGAGGTTAAAGGAATGCCTTTATATATATTAATAGCTATGACTCAAGCTCAAATTGGATATATTTTGCAAAAAGAGATTTCTTCTTTCTTAATGCAGAAGATCCCAGTATTTACAATACTTACACAAGTTGAAATTGACGAAAACGATCCCAATTTTAAAAACCCAACTAAACCAATTGGACCTATTTATACAAAAAGTGAGGCAATAAAATTGTCGAAAGAAAAAGGTTATGTGATTAAAAAAGTTCCATATAAGAATGGATTTGCTTATAGAAGAGTCGTAGCTTCTCCAGAACCAAAGAGAATTGTTGAACTAGAAATAATAAAAGAGATGATTAATAAAGGAATTGTAATATCATGTGGTGGTGGAGGGATACCAGTAATAATTAAAGATAGAATGATTAAAGGTGTTGATGCAGTTATAGATAAAGACCTAACATGCTCTAAATTAGCTATTGAAGTTGAAGCAGATATGTTAATTATTTTAACGAATGTTGAAAAGGTTAAACTAAATTTTGGTAAACCTGATGAAAAAGAAGTTAGCAAAATGAGTTTAGAAGAAGCTAAAAAATATTTCGAAGAAGGACATTTTTTAGAAGGTAGCATGAAGCCAAAGATGCAAGCCTGTATAAATTTTGTGGAAGCAACTAAAAGACCTGCATTAATTGCATCAACAAAACATCTATTAGATTCTATAAATGGCTATAATGGAACGTTAATATTTATCTAAAATTCCAATTTTATTCTTCCAAAACCTAATGATTTTGATTTTCCAACACCTAAAAATTCAGCCCATTCAAATAATGTAATAAAGGCTTTTAGATAACCTTCTTTTGTACATGCAATATAATTTGCACTTCCAATGAAACAAGGAACTTTTCTTCCTTCTCCTATATCAACAAAAACTTTTTTAATCGTAGAGTCTTCGATTTCTAAGCCATTTAGCATTAATTTCTCAATCTTTTCTTTGTAGTTTTTTTTAGTAAATTCGTAATAATCTTTTGAAATATTATACAATAATCTGAAAGGTGAGGGGAAAGGTATCTCATGTCCATGGAATATAAAATTAGTAGGAGTTAAGAATCTGATTCTAAATTTAAATTCACTCCACTTATTGGAATCCGTAAATTCAATAATGGGCAATTCTTTTTCTTCTATCGATATGGAATCAGGTATGAATATTCCCGCAGGTTCTTTTAAAGAACTTTCTTTTAAGAAAGCTTCCATAAACTTTTGTGCTGCATCATAGTCTGTAAATGTAATTTTCAATTGAAATATATCTTGATTTTTCATAACAAAAGGATTGGAAATTTTTTCAAACTCACCTTTGCCGTTCTTTATATAAATTCCTGTTAGAATGTATTTTTCATTGTGAATTAAAGGCTCAACTATAAAGGGTTTTCTGGCTTTTTTTTCAAAATCAATACCGATTCTTTGATAATAATCATAAACAATCTTTAAAGAAAAAGATCCACTCCATGCCGTTATCATATGTGGTATATCTGAAAAATACCTAAGCCGAATTTTCAGTATATATATTTTCATAACCTCTTTTTGAGTTAAAATATAATATCCTAATAAGGATTTATTATTATTTTTATTCACAAATCAGCTATTTAACATTTAGTCAAAAACATTGATTCATCTAATTTCACACTGATTTTAATATAAAAACTATGTTGCTAATTACTTTTTCAACATAAAATAGTTTCAAATATTAATTTTTGATCAAGTGATATATTCAGATTTATTACTAAACAAAGATTAATAAACAACTATGAATAAGGAAATGTTATACATTGCTGTATCGGGAATAATTGCATTTATTTTAACAGTAATAACATCAATTTATTTCAATCCTTGGTTTAATTTATTTAAAAATGCATTCAGCGATTTAGGTTCAGACAAAGCTAATTTGCCAATTATTTACAATTATGGATTAATTATAACCTCTTTATTCGTCATTATGTATTCAATAAGCTTAATATCCTTAGGTAAGAATAAGCTAGAAGTCGTTAGCGGATCATTCTTCTTTATTGCTGGCATATTTTTATCTTTAATAGGAATTTATCATGCAGGAACAAGGCCACATGTTTTTGTATCTTCTTACTTTTTTATCCAGAGCGATATTTCAATACTAACCTGGAGTTTATCAGCTCTTTCTAACAAAATTAATTATGGGATTATTTCACTTACGTTAGTTTTGTTAGGAACAATACTCGGATTCTTTCTGAATTGGCCATCTGTTGCAATTCAAGAGGCATTCGGAATTTCGTTAATATCGATTTGGGTAATCTTTGCTTCTTTTTATTATGATTAACAAAGCATTTATTTTAAAAAATGCAGTAATTAAATCAATAATAATTTGATTATAGAAATAAATTAAAATTATTATATTGTAAAAATTTCAGGAAATAATCGCAAGAATAATAAAAAATCGATTTAGGATTATTCTTTTCTAAAAAGTTTTTTATTAAAGTTGCTAAAGCTGTTGATTTACCTACTTGCATTAGCACTATGATAAAATTAAGAGAATAAGGTTTTAGGGAAATTTTAGAAATAACATCCGGAATCTATTTTACTTCAGATTTAATATATTTTCTATAAGGATCATGTTCTACAATTTATCTTTATTTATCTACCAAGGATTTAATTCTTCGATTATGTGGAATTTAATTACACAAATGCTTATAAATATTGTTTATTATCATTCTAAAATTATTTCTAATCAATCCTAGCTCATCTATAGGTAATAAGCATGCTTTGCAACTGAATAATAAGTTCAGTAGATTTTTCATTTTTAAATTTAGAATTGTATTTTTTAGTATTACGCTTTCAATAAAAATATAGCGGAAAATCGTTTTCTATGATTTTAATTATATGATTTGCTGTGCAGATTGCCCCGTTTAAAATTACCATTATTATTAAAATAAATTTTTAATCGAATATCAACGTTTTTGTTTCAGGGGCTAAAATAAAAATAACAATGGCAGCAATTATTGCAATAGCTGTTGTTACGATTAAAGGCACAACCACACTTTGCAAGTACTGTAAAAGAATGCCAAATATTAAAGGGCCAAGTACAGCTACAACTTTCCCAACACCTTCTGCTAATCCAAAGGCTTTTCCTCTTAATTTAGTTGGAAACAATTCGCTAGTAAAAGGATAGACAGACCCCCATGCACCTAGATTGAAGAAGCTAACAAAGAATAATGCTATAGTGAATAGAAAATAATCACTTGTTGCTAAACCCATCGTTATACCCAATATACCACTTAGAAACAAATAAATTGTCAAAGTTGTCTTTCTACCAATTCTTTCCACAAAATACATTGCACTCAAATAGCCTGGTATTTGAAAAACAAAAGCAAGAACTAAAAATAACCAAATATTACCTGAATAAAGATTTACTGCATTAAGAATTTGTGGAAGCCATAAGAATAATCCATAATATGTGTAATTCAGAACCATCCATGCAGCTAGCATTGCAGCAACTCTTCTTCCGTATCCTGCAAATAGTTCTGAATAGTTACCTCTTTCTTCAATTGCAAACTTTATTTCCTTAGGATCGACATTTCTATTCATCAATCTGCCTAAAATTTGAGCAGCTTTTTCAAGTTTTCCTGTCTTAGCTAGGAAAAATGGCGATTCTGGAACTAGAAATCTAAATAAAGCTACAGTGAAAGCTGGAAAAGCTGCAGCGACAAATAAAGCTCTCCAATTTTCTGAAAATATAACTAAAAAAACATAAGCTAATAGTAAAGCAATTAAACTTCCTATAGGCCAAAATAGATCTAAACTTACCATAAGCCTTCCCCTTTTTCTAGAAGGTAAAAACTCGCTTAGTAATGCCGGATCAACGACAAGCATTCCGCCCAAACCAACACCTGCTAAAAATCTATATGCGATTAATTCATAAAAGCTATTAGAAGTAGCTGTTATAGCTGTGAATATACTATACCATAGCAACGAAGCTTGGAATAAAGGTCTTCTACCTATTACATCACTAAATCTTCCAAATATTATAGCGCCTATTATATCTCCGATGAGGACAGCAGATGCAAGTAAACCTTGTTGAAAACTGTTTAAATTAAAAATAGAAGAAAATAATGGTAATGTGAAAGATATTAAAATGATTTCCATAGCTACGAATGACCATGAAAAACGTATTATCCATAGGATATTATTTTGCTGCTTTGTTGTTTTTTCTGTATTAAGTATTTCCTCGATTCTCATTTACTGTTGAATGTATGACTAAACTAATAAATTTTGATATAAGTAGCTTATAATTGATTAAACAAATACAACATATTTTATTTTAACAAATTTTTTTGTATTTATGAAAGGTTATAAGCTTGACTACAATTATTGTGGTAATATTTTTATTTCTACAATGTCACCTTCCTTTATTCCAAGTTCCTTCTTTATATGATATTTAGATATTACTTCAATAATATTTCTAGGATGTATTGTTCTTTCTAATAAGATAACATGGCAATCTAACTTGTTATTTATTATTGCAGGGAAACATTTAACCCAACCATAAGTTCGTTTTCCGTCAGTAAAGCCATTTATAAAAATACCTGTGAAATTGTTTAAGAAGCCTCTACTCTTAGGTTCTATAAGCTTTATATTTAAAGTTCCTGGAAAAGGCCTATAGCCCAATTTCTCTTCAAATTGTTTTGCATAACCTTCTAGTGAAATGTAATATCCTCCTTCACCTATCCCTTTCTGAACTATTCCTTTAACAATAACTTCTTTTTTACCTTCAATGATCCCCTTTAATCCAGAGTAAGTTTCTAAAACTACATCTCTTCCTTTTTTTGTTAACATAATTTCTTGTCCTCTTCTAGATGTTTTTCTAGTTATATATCCTTCTTCTTCCAATCTTATAAGCTTAAGAGATGCATTCTGCTGAGTAGTTTTTAATTCTTTTGCTAAAAAGTTCGTTGATATTAAAATAGGTTTGTAGAAAGCTCCTAGTTGAGCCAATTTTATTAATTCAAAAATATACTTCCTTTCCATACAAATTTTATTTAAGATAAAAATTTATTTTTAATTTTATAACCTTACTTATGGCTAAATTTAATAGTAAAGAAGTTGCAGCTATAGCAATTTTCGGAGCTCTTGCAGCGATGGTGACTTTAACGACGGATCTGCCTATATTTAGATTTCCAATTTTACCATTTTTAAGATTCGATTTGGCAGAAATAATAGATTTTCTTGCATTTCTCTTGTTAGGCCCCATTGCTGCATTATTTACAATACTAGTTCATTTTATTACGATTAGCTTGCTACCAGGAGCTCAAGTGCCTATTGCGAGCCAAGCCATGAAAGCTGCTGCAATTTTATCAACTATCTTCGGATTTACGATAATAATGAGATTTAGATCATTAAAGGTAGCTTTACCGTTTGCGATAATTTCAAGAGTTTTGATAATGAGTGTTGCAAATTATCTATTTTTCTTAGTATTCTTTCCTTATACATTCCAGCCTTCTCTAAACTTAATCGCTAAAACAACAGGAATCGTTGTTCAAGGATTTGGAATGCAGGTTTTTGTTTTGCTTTCAATAATAGGAATATTTAATGCAATACATGCAATTATTACAACCTTCATACCGGTTTTCCTATTAAGATATAATCCTCAATTGATAAAAGTAGCATCACTAATAAAGCCTGTTTGGTTTATAAAATATTTGAATCTTACGAAATAAAACTTTTTTTCATAATTCTTAATTTTATTTATACCAATTCTGATATTTTGAGAGCTTTAATTTTCTCTTTCTTAACATACTTTTAAAGGAGTAAATTCTTTTTATTACCGCAAAGATATTAATATGATGAAGTGAGAGAAGAAGAATTTCTTAAAATTCGTGCATTACGATTTTTAAAAGAAGCTGAAGATGATATTATGAAAGAATATTACGATTTAGCAATTTTTCATTTAGAACAAGCTTTTCAACTCAAAATTAAATATTTGTTAGCAAAGAAAATCGGTTACTTTACCAAAACACACATGATTAGTCAACTCATCAATGAACTTGAAAGAGTTTATCCAAAAATAATTGAATTTTTTCTAAGCTTTAAAGAAGAAATAGAAGAATTAGAGTTAGCTTATATAGGTGCAAGATATCTTGCTATAAATTATTCAAAAGAGAAAGCGGAAAAATTATTAAAGTTTACAAAAAAAGCTTTTGAATTTTTAGAAAAATATGAAAGCGATTGATATAGCGATATCAACATATATACATAAGAAAAAATATTTTGACAATTATCTGGAAATAGCAAAAATAATTAAAGATTTTATAATTAAAAACTTAGATGAAAATGCAAAAGTTATAGCTTTTGGTAGTGTTCCTAAAGGAACCTATACTCCGCTAAGCGATCTTGATATATTAATAGTAAGCGATAAAATAAAAGAATATGCAAAAGTTATTGTTAAGATCAAAGATTATTTGAACGATTTCTTCGCTCCAATCGAATTTCATTTTGCTACAAAAGAGACATTTGAGAAATGGTATAAAAAATTCCTTGATTATTATATTGAAGTTAATTAAATAAATCTTTAAGATAAAAGTTTACCTTTTTAATTTGCATAAAAATATATATTGATAATATTGTTGATATTGATATAGCTACCTATTCAGATATGTTAGTTATAAATAAACTAAGATGAATCATTAAGTTCATCTACAAATTTGATTAAATAAAAGGAGAATTATAAATATTTAATTAGTTTTAAACATACACGCTAAAAAATATATTTATATAACATTTACAATAAAATCAGAAATAAAGCAATAGGTTGAAGAAAAGCGTGGAAATAAATAATGAGAAATAAACAGCTTAATATAAATCAATAGAAAAGTCAAATTTTGTAAGCTTTAATAAAACACAATATAAGTAAACTATTTGATTCCTAAATACATACTTGCAAATTCTTTATGTTCCAATAATTCTTTTGGTTGTCCGCTGAAAGCTACACGACCACTTACTAAAAGATAAGCTTTATCCGCTACTTCAAGAGCTCGCATCGCATTTTGCTCAACTAAAACAACAGTAATGCCATGTTCTTCGCACAGCTTTATTATAGAGTCTAAAATTTGTTTAACAACTATCGGAGCTAAATTAGCTGTAGGTTCATCAAACATCATCAATTTAGGACTTCGAATCAAATTTATAGCAATAGCTAGCATTTGCCTTTCTCCTCCACTCATTGTAGCTGCTTTATCTTTAAACTTTCTTTTCAAAGTAGGAAAGAAATCTAAGACTTCCTTAATTCTTTCTTCAGCAATTTCTTTTTTTAAAGTATAAGCAGCCATCTTCAAATTCTCTTCTACTGTTAATTCAGAAAATACATTATCTGTTTGGGGAAGATACGCAATTCCAATTCTTGCTGCTTGATGAGGCCTAATTTTTGTTACATCCTTTCCTTCTAAAATTATATTACCAGAATAAACATTTGTCAAGCCAAATACCGTTTTTGATCGCCCAACTAGGGTATCCAATTGTACTTAATTTTCAATTATTTGTCCCTTTGGTCATAATGGCTATAACGTTGCTCATTGCACCAAAAGGTATAACTGGTATAAAATTCAAAAAAATCATTTTAAGAGGTAAGCCATAATGGCAGCAATAGACTTGCTTGTTTTATTCATAACAGATTTGATTCCTTGGATTGCAGCTTATTTAATAATTGCTTTGAGCTTAAATCTAGAATATGGTTATCTTGGAATTCCTAACTTTGGAAAACTCTTAGCAGTTTCCGGAGGAGGATTTGTTGCAGGATTTTTACCAGGATTGATAATATATTATCTATATAATTTATCCAGTATAGGTTATTATTATGGAAATCAGCATGCACTGATAATACTTAATATAAACGAAATAATTGGCAGCTCTCCTCTGCTGTCAATTGGTTTACTTTTATTAACTATAATAGTAGCAATTTTATTTGGAGCTTTCCTAGGCTTTGTAAGTAGTTACCCTGCATTAAGATTAAAAGAAGATTACTTAGCTATGACTCTTCTAGCACTTGGAGATATGCTTGTAGTTATTGGATACAATCTTGACTTTCCTGTAGGTGGCTCGTTGGGAGTTTTCGTACCCTCCCTCTTTGGATTTTTTACAAATTCATTCCATATAAGTGTCATTTATGTTAATTACATCAGAATAGCATTTTTTTTAGTCTTAGCTATATTAGTTTATTACTTTGTAAGAAAATTAGTTAATTCTCCATTAGGTAGAGTTCTTAGAGCAATCAGAGATAATGAAACTTTAGCTCAGACATTAGGAAAAGATATAGTTTTATATCGAAGAAATGTAATGATGGTTGCAGGAGCTTTAGCAGCGCTGGGTGGCTTAATCTTAGCACTTAATTCACAAGCCGTTATTGCAATTAAATACAATAGAGTTGACGATACCTTTTATCCTTGGACGATGGTCGTCGTTGGAGGAGCTGCTAATAATTTTGGCGTAGCAATAGGAGTTATAATGTTTGTAACGCTATTGAGAATAATTGATATCTACAAGTATCTGTTCCAACCATATATACCTTTTGATGCAGTATGGCTCAATCCAATACTATTCAGTATTGCATTGGCATTAGCTTTATTTTTCAGACCTGGAGGGATTATTAAAGAAAAACCAACTAAAACATTATCAGAAATGGAAATAATACAAATTATTAATAATTTAAAAAACAATAAATCTAAACTATATGCATATGGTATTGATATAAGATTTTTAAAAAATAATTTAATTGGAAAAATTTGCATTTTAAAAAATAAATTAAAAATCTAAGGCAAAATATTACAAATATTTTTAAATTAAGTTTTTATTTCATATTTTATGAATAGTTATTATGGATGGTAGTTTCATTCTAGTATTCCTTGAAATATCCGTTATGATATTTATAGCCGCTGTAGTTAGAAGCTTTATATCAAGGTATGGTTTTCCTTTATTGGTCGGAGAAATATTAGCTGGTATATTAATTAGCCCATTTGCAATAGGCGGATATATAAACCAAATTTCTGGTTATGACATATTTACAATTAATGATTTTCTTCTATTCCTATCAGAGTTCTCCATGATACTCTTAATATTTGCTTCAGGACTAGAACATGGAATATCTCCTCTAAGAAAAACAGGTATATGGGGTTTTCTTGGAGCTACTCTAGGTGCTATTTTACCATTTACTGTTGCTACATTTGTTTACTATGAAAGTTTTGGAATACATGAAGCACTTTTTATAGGCGTATCCTTAGGTGCTACTAGTCTAGCAGCCGCTGCTGCTATTATTCAAGAATTAAGAATAAAAAGTAAAGGTGTGGATTTTTTATTATCTGCTTCGGCATTAGATGACGTTGTTGATTTAATTTTACTTTCAATTGTTATTGCAATAGCAACCTCCATAACAGGAAGATTTCTTATAAATATATTTTCATTGATAGCTTATTTCACAATATCTTGGTTAATCATATTAGTTACTTCTGTATATATAATTCCTAAGATTGTGAACTTAGCTGGAGATAAATATGTTTATCAGCTGCCTTTTGTACTACTTTTTGGACTTACAACGATAATGAGCATATTAGGTTTTTCACCGATTATATCTGCATTCATTGCAGGTGTAGCATTAGCTGAAAGTTATACTGCTGAAAAAATAAGATCCATAACTGAAGTTCTTTTAAGCGTTTTTGGTCCAATATTCTTTGTGGTTGTAGGAGCACAAGTTAATTTATTGTCCATAAACTTGCAGACTTTTGGATTTGCAATTGAACTAACAATAATTGCAATCTTGTTTAAGATAATAGGAGTGTTTCCATTCGCATATATAACTTTAAAAAATTTTAGGGCTGCACTATCAGCTTCTATAGGTATGGTTCCCAGAGGTGAGACGGGATTAGTTGTTGCTTCTATTGGATTAGCTAATAATTTTATTGATAATAATATATTTACAGGTATAGTCTTTATGGCACTTTTTACAACGTTTGTTGGTTCAACAATTTTCAAAAGAATAGCAAGCTGGATAATAGATTAAAAACGTAATATATATATATAAGTTATATATTAAATCCATAAATGTCCAAATCCATAGTCGCCAAACTGCGTGATGTAGCTGGAGCATTGATAGGAAACTTCTTAGATTGGGCAGATTTCGTGATGTATGCACAGTTTGCAACTATAATAGCAAGTGTGATGTTCCCTTCAACAACAAATCCGCAAATAGCTATACTTAATACACTATTAATCTTCGGTTTCGGATTTGTTTTTAGACCTTTAGGGTCAATAGTTTTTGGTCATCTCGGAGACAAATATGGAAGGAAAAGAGCTATGTTAATTACTTTCTGGATAATGGGTATCGCAACAATATTTACAGGCTTGATTCCTTCATATTCAAGTATTGGCTTGTTTGCGCCAGTTTCTTTAGCGATTGTAAGAATAGCTCAAGGCTTTGCCGCAGGTGGTGAGCTGGGAGGAGCGCTAAGTTATTTGATTGAAAGCGCAACACCAAAAAGAAGATGTTTCTATGGTTCTTGGGTAGGTGTGACAATTTTAGGAGCTACAATGCTGGGCACTGGCACAGCTTTATTAGTATCTTCTATGGGGCATGATTTTGCATATGGAATAGGCTGGAGAATACCATTCATCCTATACGGTGCACTGTTAATACCTGTTGCTGCAATTTTGAGATTTAGAATGTCAGATTCTCCACTCTTTCAAGAAGTTAAAGCTAAGAACGAAGTTGCAAAGATTCCTGTTGTAAAAGTATTTACAAAAGATTGGAAACCAGCTGTTCTTGCAATTATGACGACTTTCGTAGGGACAGTAGTTTTGTATGCAATTACAAGCTTCTGGCCCACCTATCTTAGCAAAACATTAAATCTACCATTAAGTTCTGCATTACTAATCACATTAACTGCAGAAGCAGTAATAATGATATTAACACCTGTTTGGGCATACCTATCAGATATTAAGCTTGGTAGGAAAGTACCCTCATTAATAGCTTCAGCTTTCTTCGCAGTATTTACTTATCCACTTTTCTTATTTATAACGTCTTATTCATTTGAAACTATACTTTTAGTAACAGTAATACTTGCACTCTTCATGTCCATTCTTGAAGCTACACTTCCAGTCTGGATCGGTGAAAGCTTTGCTACAAATGATAGATACTCTGGATATATAGCTTATTCCATCGCTATATCATACTTTGGAGGTTTCACACCTTTCATATCTCAGTTTTTAGTACTATCTTTAAAGACTCCTTTAGCACCTGTGATCTATATAGTACTATCTGCAATTGTCTCAACGATTGGATTTGCTTTGATGAAAGAAACTTATAATATAGAAATATTACCATCAACCCAATCAATTTATCAGAAAAGTGCAGAATAAAATTTTAAAAATTGGTAACATCGAAGCAGAACCAGGTACAATAAACTACGGAAGTTTGGCAGAAGTTTACCTTCCAGATTCAACCGAAATAAAAATACCACTGATTGTAGTAAGAGGTAATAAAGATGGCCCAATACTCATGCTTTCATCAACGATTCATGGAACTGAAATAACAGGCGCAGATGCTTTAAGGAAATTAATTAAAATTTTAGACCCGAATGAAATGAAAGGAACAGTTCTTTGCTTACCTGTTTTAAATCCTTTTGCATTTCAACATTCAGTTATGAATACTCCTCAAGATAGTTATAATATGAATAGAGTTTTCCCAGGCGACCCAAAAGGTCTTACCAGTTTTAGAATAGCTAATTTAATATTTGAAAGAGCCATTAAAGTAAGCGATTATATAATTGACTTTCATGCAAATCCTCAACCTGCAATACCGTTTACAATTATTAAATTAAAAGGAGCCGACGTGGACAAAAAATCAATTAGTTTAGCAAAATCTTTTGGCATAACAACAATAAGAATGATGGTTTCAAATGAGCCACATAGAACAGGTACTATTATAGATGCTGCTTTATCCTTGGATAAGCCAGCTTTGACTGTTGAAGCTTTATACTGGAGAAGAATAGAGCCAACGAGTTCTAAAATGTGCATCAAAGGTATACTTAATATAATGAAATCAATTGGTATGATTAATGGAAACATAGAAAAACAAGAAGGATTTCCCATCATCGAAGGTGAGCTTTCTCGAGTAGAGATAACAGCGAATAAAGGTGGTTTCGTGGATATAAAATTTAATGCTGGCGATAAAGTAAATAAAGGAGATGTTATAGCTGAAATTTGGAATCCGTATGGAGAGACGGTTGAAAGAATTGAAAGCCCTGTTAACGGATATATACTTGCATATCCATTGTTAGGCAATCAAGCTGTCGCAACTGGAGATATTATTGCATTCATAGCTTACAAAATATGATTATAAACAATAAGAACTTATCTAAAGGTGAAAAACATATACTAAAGATTAAAATTACAAAGCTTAGCAATGGTAATGAACTTTATTTAACCGCCCATATTATAACAGGTATTAATGAGGGAAAAACAATTGGTTTAATAGGCGGAATACACGGAGATGAAACACATTGCTTTGAATTCTTTAAAAACTTTATAGAGAAAATTAATCCAAAAGAATTAAGTGGAAATATAATTATATTACCTGTAGCCAATCCATTAGCCTTTGAATATTGTGTTCGAAATACTCCCGAAGATAATTTAGATTTAAATAGAAACTTCCCAGGAAACAGAGATGGTTGGTTAACAGAAAAGATTGCGTACGTAATTTCTGAAGAATTGGTTAAGAAAATGGATTATTTAATAGATTTCCATACTTCACCGCCTTTTTTACATGTTGAATATTCAGTTATAAGCAATAAAGCAAAAGAAAAGGACATCGCTATTAAGCTAGCTAAATCTTTTGGATTCAAATACATTTACAATAGTTTTGGCTACAATGGAGCTGTCACAACTTACGCTAATGAAATTGGAATTACGGCAATTGCTACAGAATCTGGACCCAAGGATGATAAAGATAGTAGTTATTATAATAAAATGGTGGATAAGATAGAGAATGCTTTATCTTCAATTGGTTTTATAAAAAAAGAATTTGAATTTGCAAATGAATATTTCATTTTTGAGGAAGATGCTTATGGAAACATTAGAGCTCCTGTTGGAGGAATCTTTATACCTTCTGAACAAAATACTTTAATTGGCAAAAGGGTTACTGAAAATGATGTATTATTCAGGATTTATGACCCATACACATTTGACCTAATTAATGAAACAAGACCTTGTTTTAAAGAAGCTGATATTTTTTTGTACCGTAAGAGATCCGTAGTTAAACCTGGGGATTATTCTTTTATGATTTGTGATACAAAGAAATTGAAGAAAGTTACTTAAACTTTTTCAATATTTTATCATATGAATATTAGGAAAATTAAAACCATTGCAAATAGACTAAAAGATAGAGAAGTTGATTTAGCATTCATAATTCCAGGTCCAAATTTAAGATATATTTTGGGCGTTAATATAGAAACTTATGAAAGATTCTGCTTGCTTTACCTAGACACTAACAATGAAGACGTAGGTATAATAATACCGAAGCTTGATGAACTAAAAATCAAAGATATTGGAATAAATTACTTTGCATATTCTGATTCAGAAAACCCATTAGAGTTTTTGAAAAGAATCGTCAAGGATAAGGTAAAAAAGATCGCTTTTGAAGAAAGAATGCCTATAAAATACTTTTTAATTTTAAACAATATTTATGGAAATTTCGAATATACAACATTAGATGATATAATCTATGAAATAAGGATGATTAAAGAAGAGGAAGAAATTGATAATATACATAGAGCTGTAAAAATTATAGAAGCAGCACTAAAAGAATGTGAAGAATACCTGTCTGAAGATATGACTGAGAATGAGATAGCTTCTATACTATATAAAGAAATACTAAGAAAAGGTGGTGTGCCTAAGGAAATACTAGTACAAGTAGCAGAACACTCATCGATTCCTCATTGGAGGCATTCAGATAAAAGAATAAAAAGAGGTGATGTAATTGTTCTTGATGTTTCTGCAACATATAAGGATTATTATGGAGATTTGACAAGAACTTATGTATTTGGTACGCCTTCAAATAATAAGTTCTATGAAATCTATAACATTGTTAAAGAAGCACATGATAGAGCAATAGAGAGTGCTAAAGAGAACGAATTAGCAAGTGATATAGATAATGTAGCTAGAAAATTTATATCAGAAAAAGGTTATGCAAAGTATTTTATTCATAGAACAGGCCATGGTTTAGGTTTAGAAGTTCATGAAGAACCTTTCATTGTAGAAAATGACAATAAAAAATTAAACAAAGGCATGGTATTTACTATTGAACCTGGTATATATTTGCCTAACCAATTTGGTGTTAGATTGGAAAGCGATGTTGTAATTGATTATCAAGGTAAAACAAAAGTCCTTGATGAATATTGGCCAAATCCTGTCATTAAATAGTTAATTTAAAAGGAAATTTTTCTAATTTATAAGCTGAATCCCAAAACATATACTCGAATATTGCTGTCATTCTAAAATTTTTAAACACGTTATATTCTTGATCTCTAGTCAATTTAAATCCATCGACAATTTTTATTACTTCTTTTACACCTTTCTCATATTCTTCACCTGCATATGTTTCTATCCACCTTTTGTATAATTCATTATTCGAACCTTGTTTAATTAAAGACTTTCCCACTTCCATATAAATCCAATAACATGGTAAAACTGATGCTACTCCTTCATAATATGGTCTCATAGATACAGTTGAAACCAAAAATGAGGTATACAATAAATTAGTTGGAGAAGGATAATATTCATTTAAATTTAAATTCCAGTATTTAATGAAGTATTCATGAAGACTACTTTCAACTTTGATAACCTCTTGTACATGTGATGCAAACAATAAAGATTCTTCAACGTTTTCAGATTTGGATGATAGTATTGCAAGAGCTTTGCTGAATTCGTTCAAATAAATAAAATCTTGAATTATATAATATTTAAATTTCTCCTCTTCCAATGTACCATCAATCAGCCCTTTAATAAAAGGATGATTAAGAATAGAATAATATATGTCTGAAATGGAAGCCCATAATCTTTCTGATAGCATATGTTTGTTGAAAAACTAATATTATATAATTATGTTTATAATTCGCTTATAATTAGACAGACTTGCTATCCGCTGTAAATTACGAGTATTTCAATCTATTGTAAATTATTAAGCATGGGCCGGCCCGGACTTGAACCGGGGATCTTCGCCTCGTAAGGGCGACATCCCACCAAGCTAGACCACCGGCCCTATTTATTCTTTTTCTCTTCTGTTAAATCTAATATTTTCTCTATTATACCTATATACTTTGTTAATTTATCGATAATATGTTGATTAGATCTTTGAAGCATCACTTCCCCGCAATCTTCATAAGGACAAATATAGTTAAGCTGTAAAGCTTCTGATTCTGTAAATAATTTTTTATGCTTTGGGCATTCATAAAAGCTATGCGATAATTCATACTTTAACCTTAATTTTAACTTTCTTTCAAGTATATACCTTAATCTATCTATCACTACTTTGTTAAAATTCTCAAACTTAAAGTTTATATGATATATGTACCAACTTGTTTTTTCGTCCCTTTCTCTTCTAAAATCTACCAACCCCAATTCATACATATCATAAAGAATTTTTCTAACAACGCTTAATTTCATATCAGTTCTTTTAGTTAACCATTCTTCAGTAGCATCATTCTTCTCTAATATAGCTAAAGCTATTTTACTAGCTTCAGGCCTTAATAAAAGCTTAATTACCTTATCAATATACTTTTTTTCCTCCGATGATACCATTGGTTATTTATCTTTTCTATCGATTTAATTAATTTATCTTAGTCTTCCTTTATATCTAAAATATCAGCAACTGTTAAGTCAGATTTTTTGCTCAACTTTCCAATTTCGAATTTAGAACTATCAATTTCTAACAAGCTGACCTTTAATAGCTTTTCAATCTTCTTAGCAAGTTCGATAGTAGGCTTCATTTTTCCAGATTCTATCTTTTTGATAACAGAAAGTCGCTCACCTACAGTAGATGCCAACATATCTTGTGTCATACCCATATTTTCTCTACCTTTTTTTATTATTTCAGCATAATCTTCACGAATCGTATATTCAGGTAAATTAACTTCATGAGCTTTTTTAACAATTTTTTTGGGCACATATGCAACTTTAGGTGTTGGTTGTTTTGATGTTGTTTGAACAACATTACTTCCAAACTTTTTACAATCATTGCACACTATTAATTTAGCTTTTCCGATCTGAACTATATTTTTTGACACTAACTTCCTTCCACAAATTTCGCAGTTCAACTTGATTAATATATAAAATAAAACAAATATATTTTGTTTATTAAAATTCAAAAATGAGATTAGATCCTTTCATGATTTTGAAAAAGGTTGCTGATTATCAATTTGGATATGGTGCTGGAGATGCATTATTTCCTAGTGATCTAATAAGTAAGATGGAGGTTAAATATTCAAGAAAAAGTGGTAAAATAAAATATGTATTTTTAGATAATAAGACATACGTAACATTTAGAGCTTCAGACGGTTTTATTGTTCCAAGTCTTGAGGCTGCTGCTAATTTGATTAAAAATATGAGGCTCTTTAAATATGCAGTTCAAGTTGATAATCTATTTGTACCTATGATCTTTGATATAAGAAGGGTTTTAGTGAAACATATAAAAAGAGTAGACCCTAATATTGAAGCTGGTAGTGAAGTTATCGTCATAGATGAAAACAATAATATTGTAGGTGTTGGAAGAGCTATATTGTCGGGCGAAGAAATGCAACTTATGAAAAGAGGAGTCGCTGTTAAGCTAAGAAAAATAAATCGAGAGCGTTAATTGTTTTGAATTAAAAAATTGGTCTCATAATCATTAACTATCTCCAAAATTTGAAGAAATTTAATAATTTCAATAAAACATGAACCATCATGTTTAAATGTAGAAGAATTATACAGTATCTTTATTTGAAAAAATTATAGAAGCATTCTAAAATAAACTAAACGATAATTTGTAAAAGATTAATTGACAATTCAAACTCTGAGCTTCTATTCTTTAAATTACCTTTTAATATAAACTAATTGGTAGTTATTTACAGCTCTTGATATATATTTTTATCATATATGTTAATTCAAAATAATTTATCTACATAAAGATAACCATATTTAAATATAAGCAAAGGTTTATATTTATCTGCATGATTATATATTAAAAAATGGGCTCAAGTACAACTTTGGCTACAATAACTAGGTTTGACATGGTTAAAGTTGCAATTGCAAGTGTTCTTGGAACAACAATCGAATGGTATGATTTTTTTATTGCTGCAACAGCCGCATCTCTTGTTTGGCCAGCTGTTTTCTATCCATCACAAGAACCGGCTGTGGGAATATTATTGTCATTCACGACTTTTGGACTAGGTTTTGTAACAAGACCAATAGGAGCTGTACTTTTTGGCCACTTTGGAGATAGACTAGGAAGAAGGGGAATGCTGATCTGGACACTAATAACTATGGGAATAGGAACATTAGGCATAGCAGTAACACCTTCCTATGCTGTAATAGGAATTTGGGGAGGAATTTTAGTTACTATTTTTAGACTTATACAAGGTTTAGGTGTTGGAGGGGAATGGGGAGGTGCTACATCATTATTAACTGAATATGCTGAAAGACATGGTAGTAGGTGGAGAGTCCTATGGTCTGTTTGGGTTCAGGAAGGAGTCCCGTTTGCTTTCGTAGCAGCTAATGCTACATTTTTAATCCTCTTATTATTCATTTCTAGAAGTGATTTAATAAATTGGGCTTGGAGAATACCTTTCTATATTGGAGTTCTCGTAATAGTAATAGGTGTATTCATAAGATATAAGATAGCAGAGAGCCCATTGTTTACACAAATATTTCAAAAGAAAGCAATTGAGAAAATACCCTTTGCTTCTTTGATGAGAAATCAATGGAAAACTGTGCTTTTACTTACAGGAACTTGGTTATACATCAATTCCTGGGGGTATTTAGTTCCTGCATTTATGCAAACATATCTTACAAAATTTTTATCTTTCCCATTGACTTTTGCTCTAACAGGCGTAATAATCGCTACAGGAATAAATGTATTTGTTCTTATACTAGCAGCATACGCTGGAGATAAAATAGGTAAGAAAAAACTACTGATTATATCAGCATTAATAACAGCTATACTATCTTTCCCATTCTTCATGCTAATAAATACAGGTAATCCTGCTTTGATAATACTAGCACTAGTATTAATGTTCAATGCAGCAAACTCTGGGTATGCAGTTATTGCATCATTTTTCTCAGAGCAATTCCCCACAAAGTATAGATATTCTGGAGTTTCTTTTTGTTACCATTTAGGTGGGGTGCTCTCCGGTGGTTTGGCACCCATTTTAGCTTCTACAATGTTAGTTTTGTACAAAGGTATAAATGCATGGCCTTACATAGCTGCTATAGGATTGACTTATACAATTATATCTTTGATTACAATACTTGCTATAAAAGAGAAAAATAAAATAGAAGAATAAATTTTTTTGAATAATTTTAAAAATTAAATAATTTATTATTTCATGTAATTTGATATGTATCGTAGAGGAATTAACAGGGAAACTCTTAGAATGTTGCAAAGAATGGGCGTTTCTTTTGAAAATCTAGAAAATGTTGAAGAGGTGGAAATTAAATTTAAAGATAAAATATTGAAGCTTATAAATCCTCAAGTTATGATTACGAATGTTAGCGGGCAAAAAATTTATCAAATTGTAGCTGAAGCTGAGGAAGAAAGCTCTAATGTTGAAAGGTTGAAAAAGGAAGCCTATACACCTAATGAAGAAGATATTGCTTTAGTTATGGAAAAGGCAGGCGTTAATAGAGAAGAAGCGGTTCAAGCTTTAAAGGAGACAGAAGGAGATATAGCTGCAGCAATTTTGTTAGCTCAGGCGAGGAAAAAATGATAAGATTTTTTCTTTTCTGAATTCAATATATGGACAGCAATAGCACCTTCTTATATTGAAAAAAATACGCTAAATGATATACTAAAAGAGATAAACAACTATAGGAGAAAGATAGACTTAATACAAGTAATAAATTTAGATATAGTTTACTCTATTCATCAACTTCTTTCTGGATTATATAGAACCTATAGAGCATTTATGAGAAGAAAAAATATAGCAAAAGATAAGGCAATAGAATTATTATTACGAACATCAGGGGAAAGACAAATTTCAAAAGCGATTAACATATTGGGTGTAAACTATTCTACAAAAAAGATAATTTTATTGGCATGCGATACAAACATTGATAATCTAATAAACGTTATGAATGAAATAATTTCAAAATATCATTTAAATATAGATGATAAATTGATGGAAGTTAATGAAGAGAGAAAATCTGAAATAATCAAGATTTATAATCTTAAAACTAATGAAATTGATAAGGAAATTCTTACAAAGATATCTGCAATAGAATGGCTTCAATAACTTTTATTCTCATCTGTTATCTCTTTAACGCTCTTTTCTCTTGCCTTATAAAGTGAAAATACTTGACCTTTTTTTAATATAGATATTCCTGCTATCTTTCCTATTATTTCTATAACGACCTCATAGTCAAACTCCGTCAGATTTACTTTTCTGTTAATCCTTTCTGCCGTCTTGTAAATAATCTCTTTTGAATTTAAAGGAGAAGACCTGTTATTAACAGAAATCCTATATGTAGAATTCTCTTCAATTTTCGTTGATAACGCTTCTGCAGCTTCAGCGATTTTTTCATAATCAGCATCAACAATGATTTCCAATGGGATCATTTTTAAAATGTATCTAATACTCCATATATTTTCCTTCGAGTAGTTTATGAAATCATTTAAACATTTAATCGGGTCAAAATTCGCTTTCACAATTAATATTCCAGGTAAGCCAACTTTCTCTATTTCAAATTCCCTATAATCTAGTTGAGATAGTATATACCATACTTCCTGTGCACAATCGTCTTCTCTACCTTTATACGTAGTAATTAATAATCCTTTTTGATAATTTCTAGGTTCCATTCTCAACTATAGAATTAATCTTTATAAAGCAAAATAATTTTATACGTATCTTTAAATCTCTTCACAATAGTTGCCTTTTTCCTTACATATTTTATTTTTTTAAACAATAAGGGCTTATTGATCACATTTACAATTTCAATAACATAATCATTCTTTATATTTTTCTTTCTACAATTTTTCAATTTTATTTTTATTCGTCTATCTAGCTTTTTCTTAGAGACCGGTAAAATATAATAAACTTTATTTTTTCCTTTTAAAAATTTTGGGGAGAAATATCCTTCAAAAAACTTATCCTCTTCTTGAAAAACTAACTCAATTTTGTCTTTCTTTTTTATCATAGTAAAAAAATTCTTTAAAAAATTTCTTTGAGCTTCTTCAAGCCAAATAAGTATCATTAAAAATATTTTCTATTTTATTTTTTTATACATGAATACTTTATTTAAAATGTTGTCTAAAAGATAACCAAATCTCATATGATTTAAGCATGAGCTATATTTATTTCTCATTTTTGCAATCGATGCAATATGAATAATCTTCAAATAATTTGAAACTTTAATAAAATCGTCACTCATTCAGAGAATATTATCTTAAAATTATTAAAATTCTCACACATAATTGAAAGCCTCACCATTTATGGCGAGGAGAAAGTCGTTTTCATGCCTTAAATGCTTATTATAGAAAAAATATTTTTAGAAAGGTTTTTAAGCAATTAATAATAAATAAATTAGAATAAAAATGGAAGAAGAGTTTGAGGAATTAGAGGAATTCGAGGACTTAGAAGAATTAGAAGAGTTTGAGGAATTTGAAGAATAATTTAACTAATAATTTTTAAATAATGTATCATATTTTTTAACTATCCGATGGAGTTTTGCAATAAATGCGGCGGTGTAATGATACCTGAAAAGAGGAAAACGCAGGTAGTCCTTGTTTGCAAAAATTGTGGAAATACAAAAAAGGCAGTTAAACAACCAAGAAAAACAAAACCAAAAAAACAAGTGTCTACCTCTAAAAGGTCAAAGGAAATTGCTGTGACATCACCTGAAGAGGTAAAAACAAGAGAAGACGAAAAACTTTTATTAGAGGAGCTTTACAAGGATTCATTAGAATACTTTGAAAGCAGCTAGTAAATTAAGAATAGCAATAGTTGAAAGAGAATATTGCAGATCTAATGATTGCAATTTTGAATGTAATAGATTCTGCCCTATTGTAAGAGCTGGAAACAACATAGTTTGGTTAGATGAACAAGGTAAGGCAGTTATTGACGAGATAGGCTGTATAGGTTGCGGAATATGTGTTGAGAAATGTCCCTTTCATGCTATAGAGATAGTAAATCTTGCAAGTGAACCTAGTGTTCCTTGTATTCATCAATATGGAATAAATTCTTTTAGACTATATGGTATTCCAACGCCTAAATATGGAAGAGCAGTAGGTATAATCGGTATGAATGGGTCAGGTAAGTCTACTGCAATAAATATCTTAGCTGGTAAGTTAAAACCAAATTTGGGAATTCTCGATAGAGAAATTAATATAGATGAAATAATTGAAAGATTTAGAGGTAAAGAAATCCAAAGATATTTAACTGACCTTTACAACGGAAAAATAAAAGTATCCATAAAAACTCAAGAAATATTCAACGTAGCAAAGCAATTGCAAGGTGAAGTAAAACAAATTTTAAACTATGTTGATGTGAATAAACAAATTGATGAAATTTCTGAATTTTTGGGCTTAAATTCAATTATGAATAAAAAGGTTAGAGATTTGAGCGGAGGTGAACTACAAAGATTTACCATTGCTATAAGTATTCTGAGAGATGCTGATGTGTTCTTCTTCGATGAACCATGCAGCTATTTAGATTCATATCAAAGATTAAATTTAGCAAAATTACTGGATAAGTTATTGTCAAAGGGTAAAACTATTCTTTTAGTAGAACATGATTTTAGTATATTAGACTATCTATGTGATTCGATCTGTATAATATATGGTAAACCAAAAGTTTATGGTATTGTCTCATTACCTTATCCTACAGGAACAGCGATCAATTCTTATTTCGAAGGATACTTGCCATCTGAAAATATAAGATGGCGTAAGAATCCGATTTATTTTAATATGCGACCTTTAGAAAGAAATGAACAGCAAGGTTACAGATTTATTGAATGGACAGATTTGCTTATCAAATTGAATGGATTTGTTCTGCATGTTGAAAATGGATATGCTATGAAAGGAGAAGTACTTGGAATTTTGGGTCAAAATGGAATTGGAAAAACAACATTCATAAAAACAATTGTAGGTGAAATATTACCAGCTGAAGGAAACATATTTACTTATGATAAAAATCCAAAAATTAGCTATAAACCACAAGTATTCAAATTTGAAGATGAAGAAATCCAAGTTAAGGATTATTTAACTTCTATAAATAAGAATTATTTATCCGATGATTGGATAAAGGATGAAATAATTGTACCTCTCAGAATCGATCAAATATTAGAAAGAAAAATAAAAGAATTAAGCGGTGGAGAAAAACAGGCTTTACTAGTTGCCTCCACTTTCTTAAAAGATGCTGATGTATATTTACTAGATGAACCTAGCGCATTTCTAGATATTGAACAAAGATTAGCTGTCGCAAAATTATTAAAAAAATATGCTCAAACTTTTTCTAAGCTGGTTGTGGTTATTGAGCATGATTTAATAATTCAAGATTTTGCAGCAGATTCGATAATGGTATTCATGGGGAAGCCAGGTGTGCAAGGGTATTCGCAAGGTCCTTATTCAATTAAAAAAGGATTTAACTTATTTCTTAAAGATATAGGTATAACCTTTAGAAGGGATCCTAAAACTAATCGGCCTAGAATTAATAAAATAAATTCATATTTAGATAGGATGCAAAAAGAAAAGGGAGAATATTATTATTTTTAGTTTTAAAACCTGTAATATTTAAATTATATAATTCATTACTTTCTTATGAGTAAGATAACTGTAAGTGTTATAAAAGCAGATATAGGTAGTTTAGCAGGACATCATAAAGTTATACCTGAGCAAATAGAATATGCAAAGAAAAAGTTAGAAGAAGCAAAATCAAAAAAGTTAATTATAGATTACTATGTTTTCAATGCTGCAGATGATTTAGAGTTATTAATGACACATGATAAAGGTGAAAACAATTCAAGTATACATGAACTTGCTTGGAATGTTTTTAAAGAAGTAACAACAAATGTGTCTCAAAAATTCAAATTGTATGCTGCAGGCCAAGATTTGCTTTCAGATGCCTTCTCAGGGAATGTAAGAGGATTAGGTCCTGGTGTTGCTGAAATGGAATTTGAAGAAAGACCAAGTGAACCCATAATTGTTTTTGCTGCCGATAAAACAGAACCTGGTGCTTGGAATTTACCTTTATACAGAGTTTATGCGGATCCATTCTGCACTCCTGGTTTGGTTATTGATCCTACAATGCATGAAGGCTTTGTATTCGAGGTAATGGATTTAGTCGAAGGTAAAATTATTTCACTTAAAACTCCAGAAGAATCTTATGACTTACTTGGTTTAATCGGGACTCCAGGAAGATTCGTTATAAACAAAGTTTATAGAAAAGATGGATTGATAGCTTGTTCTGCTAGCACAAGTAGATTATCATTAATAGCAGGTAAATACGTTGGTAAAGATGACCCTGTTTGTGTTGTTAGAGCTCAAAGAGGACTTCCAGCTGTAGGAGAATATTTAGAAGCATTTTCATATCCTTATTTAGTTGCTGGCTGGATGAGAGGAAGTCATGTAGGACCTATAATGCCTGTTCCATTAAAATATTCCCAAGTTACTAGATTTGATGGGCCTCCAAGGCTCGTAGCTTTAGGTTTTCAAGTCTACAACGGAAAATTGTTAGGACCAGCTGATCTATTCGATGATCCTGTTTACGATTATGTAAGAAATAGAGCTGCTGATATCGCTGAATACATAAGAAGACATGGACCATTCATGCCTCATAGGCTTGGTCCAGAAGAAATGGAATATACAACTTTACCTCAAATACTAAAGAAATTAGAAAAAAGATTCGAAAAAGTTAATGTTTAAGAGTGAAATTAGATACCCAATATTTATTCTAAATTTCAAATGCTATGAAGAAGCTATCGGAGAAAATGCGATTAAATTAGCAAAGGAAGCAAAAAAAATAGTTGAAGAAACGAACGTTACCATCGCAATAGCGCCAACTGCTGTCGATATACTAAATGTAAAAAATTTCTTCAATTTCGTTATTGCACAACATGCGGATCCTATAGATCCTGGTAGCTATACAGGGCATATTCCAGTGGAAGCATTTAAAAAAGCTGGTGTTTCGGGTATTTTAATAAATCATTCAGAAAAAAGATTGCAAGATAATCAAATAGAATATCTTATAAAAAAATGTAAGAGGTTTGATTTGACCAGCATTATCTGTGGAAAAGACCCTGAAGAATGTTATAAATTATCTAAATACAATCCTGATATTATTGCAATTGAGCCTCCTGAGCTCATTGGTACAGGTAATTCGGTTTCAAGATATAAACCTGAAAGCATATCTAAAACGGTTGAATTGGTAAAGAATTTTAATAAAAATATTCATGTAATATGCGGTGCAGGCATTAGCGATGAAGAAGATGTAAAGATAGCGTTAGAATTGGGTGCTGAAGGTATACTTGTATCATCTAGTATCATCAAATCTAAGGAACCTTATGAAAAAATTAGAAAATTTGCAATGATAATTAAAGAATGGAAAAGTTGATTAAAATTGGAACGAGTGGTTACAATTATTTTTGGAACAAAGGAAAGCCAACACCTTTTAAATGGTACATTAAACAAGGATTCAATACAGTTGAGATTAATGCTACATTCTACAGTTTTCCATATAAAAGCTGGATAAAAAGCTGGTTAGATAGTCCAGATTATTTTGATTTCTCAATAAAAGTTAATAGAACCATAACCCATTATTCAAGATTGAGCCAAAAAGGTATTGAATTGTTTAGCAAATTTAAAAATTCTTTGAATGAAATTGAAGATAAAATTTCTTTTTGGTTATTTCAAATGCCACCTACATTTGAACTCAATGAAAAAAATTTAGCTAAAATTGAAATTTTTTTTAGAAAAATAAATTTAGAAAATAAGGTTGTTATCGAATTTCGAGATGAATCTTGGTTTAAAGATGATAAGATTATTCATATACTTAATCAAATAGGAATTGTTTTCTGTTCCATAGATGCTCCAGAATTTCCTAATGAAATTTATGAATCGAATGGAATAATTTATCTTAGATTACATGGAAGAAAAGAATGGTATAGTTATGAATATTCTAAAGAAGAATTGGATGAAATAGTATCAAAAATATTGAATAAAGATTTTAGCAAATGTTATATCTATCTAAATAATGACCATGGCATGCTTCCAAACGGTTTTTATCTTATGGATAAATTAGGTTTAAAACGTTCATCTGTATAATGTACCCGAAGGCTCTTGTAGCGGTCTTGCTGCTTCTCTAACTTCTCTAACCCTTTTTTCAATGTTTTCAGCTTCTTGATATAATGGCTTAACATCCACTGCTAAATTAGGGTAAAGTTTGTTTATGTATTCAATTACATGTGCAGCTGCTCTAAATTCAGGAAAAGGATGATATACTTTTACTACAAAACAAACAGCGTCAAAGTTTAACCATCTGCATTCATTCAATATTACTGCAGGCAAACCTATAACTGCACCGTATTCGAGTAAAGGTATTTGCTTCTCAACTAGTAAATTTCTTACTTGTTCCGTGCTTCCAACAGCGTAAATTTCTGTTTCTTGACTAGAACCTTCTTTTTCCATAACGCCTTCAAACGTAATTATTGAATGCAAATGTCTAGTTATTGCCCATTTTACAATCTTTTCTCCAATTGCTCTTGTTAATTGCGGTGCTGGTGTAAACTCTGAAGTTATTACAGCTAACTTTTTATCTTCACTTGCATGAATTCTTGCTGGATATTTAGGCTTCTTGCCATATACTAACGTTAAAGGAGGAAAATATTGAGAATCGATAAAGGCCATACCGTCTAAATTAAAAGCTGATATGTAATAGTTGGAAATTATTGTGCTTATTAAGCCTATGCTAGGGAAGCCATCAATTAATACAGACTCTCTCAAGTCAATTTTTTTATATTCTTTTATTTCAATTGTATTCTTTGGCATAATTATAAATAAAATAATTTTAATAAAAGTTTAGTTATTAAGAAAAAATATTAAAAGTAATCAAAGTTATTACCATCATGATAATTGAATAAATAAGCCCCGCTCCTAAGTTATTATATATTATTTTTCCAATTATTAAACCTGAAAATAAAGATTCTAGAATTCCCATCCAAAGAAATACACTTGAAAGAAATGTAGCAGAAATGTTACCAAAAAAATTAATGTTTAAGGAAAACGCAGCTGCAGTCTTAGGTTTAAAAGTTGTTATTGGCAAAATCAATTGAGTAAGAATTAAAACAACAACGAAGAGATAAACCAATAAAGAAATGAATATTACACCTATATAAACTCTGGTTTCACTTTCTCTTGTATTTCTATATTCTTCTAATGACCAATAAAAAGAGGAAGCATTTTTAATCGCATCAACAGCATTTTCTCCAGCATAATATGCTCTACTTATTACATTTAGGAATGGTTCTGCGTCTGCTTGATTAATCTTTTTAGAAGCTAATTTTATAGCTTCACTAAATTCCAAGCCTAAATAATGTTTATTTATTGCATCTCTTAAAGAAGAAGAGACTTCTGTACCGTAACTTTCAGTTGCTTTTTTTAAAGCATTTGTAAAATTAAGCCCTCCTCTTAAATTCTCTGCAAGAGTGTCAAGAAATTTAGGAATAATTCTTTGAATCTTTCGTTTTCTATTATAGCTATTCCATTGAAAATAAGCAATTGGTACTAATCCTACCATCAAAGCTCCTATTATTATATCATTAGCCTTCATATTTGTAGGAAGAAACTCTATTCTAGGATTATAAAGATGAAAACTTACAGTAAATATTAATGATAAAATAATCAATAAAATGGGGAGAGGATAGAAAAAATATTCAATCTTTACATTTCTTATAGGCATTATTCAGACCCTAAAGTACTTATTAATAATGCTAAAAACATACCTGAAAGCAATGGCACGCTAAATAAGGCAATTAATGTTAAAACTAAATTTATAGGAAGTGGAAGTGGATTGAAACTTAGACCTGATAGTAGAGCAATTATTATAACAAACAATGTTGGTCCAAGTAGAACCAATCCTACATAAAGTTCCGCCATTACTGCTATTTGAGAAATAAGTCTTCTCATCTTATTCATTTTAACGCTTAAGGCATTTTTTGCTTCAATATTGAAATAATCTCTAAAATTCCCTGTTGTTGAATATATAGAAGCTAAGGTTATCAAAATAGACGCAAATTTGTCAGAAGGACATCTTTTTGCTGCTTCATTGAAAGCATCGATTACACTCATTCCACCTGCATATAAATATTTAAGAAAATTGTTTAAAACGATTTTTATAGCCTTTGATTTTTCAATCTTTGATAATTCATGAATAATTTCAACAATGTTATCCATCGAACTAGCAAGCACTGAAGCGTAGCCTAAAACTAAATATAATCTGTTTTCTATTTCGTTAGCTCGAGCTCCCTTTAGCATTATCGGATAACCAATCCACATAAACAAGTTTATTCCTTCACCTATCATTAAAATTAGTGCGCTAAGAGCTAAAGAAACTACAAGATTAAACTTTAGCACCATTAAGTGAAATAATAAGGCTGCGATGAATAGAGGAGGTAAAATGATTATCGAAGTAAGTATTAATGTTGAAAAATAAATTTCATAGCTTTCTGAAATTCCAGTTTTAATCAAAGATTCCCTTAGGGCTTTATATTCAGGTATTCTTCCTTTAAATATACTATACGCAAAGCTTTTGTATGAATTTAATAATCCCTCAACCTTCATATCCACTCTCGATTTAAATCTACTATTGTTAATACGTGCTTTGGATTTCTATAATATGCTGCTATGATTTCGCCTATCTTATTAAAATCGGTTATGTTCTTTTCTGTAAGCCATTGAAGTATTCTAGCCCTCCTCTCAAACTCTTCTTCAATATTTCCTCCTATGTAATTAACAGCAATTTCAACTATCTTTTTACTTTTCTTAATATCTATATCCTCTTCCATAAAAACATTGAATTTATACACATTATTTAAAATGGGTTTATCATTTTTCACATCGTATTCTATAACTTCATCTATCGAAACGATCTTTCTGAATAAGCCATTTATTAGCTTGACTTTTTCTACTTTAATTATTACGCTAAAAGCATTAATTATTGAGGCTGGAACATCTAAAGGTTTGTTAACAAGTCTATGAACAGCAAATTCTGCATTCTCTGCATGAAATGTTGTTAAACCTCCATGACCTGTTGCAATTGCTTGAACCAAAGTATAAGCTTCTTCACCTCTTATTTCTCCTACAATTATATAATCAGGCCTTTGTCTTAACGATGCTTTCAAAAGTTCGAACATTGTAATTTCTTTAATTCCTGTTTGATATGTTGTTCGAGTTGTGAAAGGTATCCAATTTTTATGCGGCAAGTTTATTTCTCTTGTTTCTTCTATTGTAACTATTTTTGAATCTGGAGGTATAAATGTAGCTATTGCATTTAATGTAGTGGTTTTTCCTGCTCCTGTTGTACCTATTATTAAGATTGCTTTTTTGTATTCTATCATTAACCAAAGGTATGCGGCCATTCTAGGAGTTAGTACTTTGCTTTTTAACAAATCCACTATAGTTATTGGCTTTGCAAAAAACTTTCTTATAGTGAAAGCAGGGCCCTTTCTTGAAACATCTTCTAATGTTAAATTTGCTCTGTATCCTTCAGGTAGAGTCGCGTCGACTATAGGAGTAGAAGAAGTTAATTGGGCATTTCCTTTAAAAGCTAATCTGTAAACCATCGATCTCAATTCACTGATATCTGTAAAAATAATGTTTGAAGGTATGAAATCATACCTTTTATGATAAATATAGACTGGTATATTCAACCCATCACAGCTAATATCTTCAACATTAGGATCGAGCATGGGTATCGTAATTTTGCCGTATTTAAGCAAATCTCTTATTAAAAAATACAGTATTTTTTTAAACCTAGGCTCTTCTATTTTTATTTTGTATTTTTTCATGAGAAAATTTGCCTGATTCTCAATTTCTTTTTCGTCAATTGTACTCATTTTAGAGAAATCAACTTCTTCATAAATCCCTCTTTTAATTCTTTCTAAGATTTCCTCTTCTTTTTTGTCTAAAATAGGCTCGATAACTATATATGTAAATAAGCCCGATTCATACTTAATTCCTACACTACCATAAGGTGGATAAACATGATAAAACTCCTGAAATTTTTCAATTTCGCTCAATATTCATATTAATTATATGCAAATTGCTTTATATGACTTCTGTTAATTAATTATTTATTATTTTTATAAATTTATATAATATATAATATTTTTTTAGTCTTTAAATTCTTTTAAGAAATTTATATCGAATCCAATTTTATTTTCAATTAATTTTTGTCTAAAGAATTCAAGGATTAACTTATATCGCTTAGCTCTATGTCTAGGCTTTGCATTGAGGCTGTGGGCATGAGCACCTGATTTGAATAATGCAATATATGCTTCTTTACCTAAATCTTTCAATAAAGTGTAAAATATTAATGATTGATCGAAGGTACATCTGTAATCTTCTGTACTATGTATGAATAAAACGGGTGTATTTACGTTATTTACATAAGACAATGGGCTTAATTTTTTGTAATTTTCATTTTCTAAAGGATTTTCTCCTATAAGCTCCTTATTGAACCAGTATCCTATATCAGAAAATCCATAATCTGATAACCAATAACTTATCCCATTTTCACTTATTGCAGCTTTAAAAATGTTCGATTTACCTATAGCCCAATTTGTCATGAAACCTCCGTAACTTATTCCAGTGATGCCAACTTTATTTTTGTCAACTTCTTTTTCTTTTTCAAAAAGATTAGTCAGTCCATATAAAATATCCTGAAAATCTTCCAATCCTGTTTTTTGAACCACATCTTTAGCAAATTCTTCTTCATATCCATCACTTCCTCTTGGATTTGTTAGTAGTACATAATATCCATTATTTGCAAGAAGCTGTGCTTGGTATATGAATTGATAACCATACATTCCCTTTGGTCCACCATGGACCATTACAATTATCGGACATGTTCCTTTAAGCTCTTTAGGCTTCAAATACCATGCATCGATCAATTTACCATCGAAGGATTTATAATTAAAATAAATTGGTTCAATAGAGCCAATTTTCTTTATTATTCTTGTATTGTAATTGGTAATTTGCTTTATTCTACCATCAAAAAAGAATATCTCATCAGGAACTGTAGATGTTTGTTTCACAAAAACAACTTTTCCATCTTCACTTACATCAAAATCCAAAATATAGCAATTTTCATCAACTAAAGTTTCTTTAGATTCTTTAAATTTATCTAAAACAATTTTACCTTTAACCGCTGATGTAAAGTAAATCTCGCCAGAAGAAATTATTTTGCCATCATAGTTATTCCATTTGAAATTTTCAGTTATAGGTTCCAAATCTCCATTACTGTATTTATACAAATAATCGTGTTCTGTTATGCTACTTTTCTTAGGCTTTCCTAAGAACAAAATTTCCCTATCATTAGAATCTATTGCTGTGAAAGAAACATCTCTATAAAGATAATCAAGAGAACCATTGGTATATTCTAAAATATCATATTTTATATACGGATTTTCTCTTTTTGGAATATTAATTATAAATCCATCTTGATGTGCTATAGCTACAGTAACGTAAGGTAGAACAAAAAAATCTTGAGTAAAAGATTCAAGTTTGTTACCTGAATTTAATTCATAAATTGAGAAATTCGTTTTCTCGCTGTCCAAAATTCCACGTCCATCAAACCAAAAAGGTATTTTGCTTTCGAAATAAAGATCTTCATCTCCCAATCTTTCATAAGTAATTACCAATATTTCTTTGTCATCTTTTAACCATACAAGATCTATGAAATTCTTGATTTCTAATAATTTTCTTCTACTCAAATTTTTAAGTTCACAGATCCACACTTCGGTTAATTTTTTTCTCTTATTTTCTTTAACGTATGCAAGAAATTTTCCATCTTTGCTCAGCGTTGGATTATAAGAATTTTCTATATAACTTTCTGAACCTTCTCTTAAGTCTTTTATGATTATAGTTTTTTTGTAATCGTTTGATTCGTAATTAGCTTTCGTTATGTTATACACTATAAATTCTCCATTCTTAGATATTTGCAAATCGCTTAATGATGAAAATAATACAAAGGTTTTTTCATCCCACATTTTAAATAAAAGGAATCTATTTTTAGATTATAAAACTTTTTAAATTATGGCAGAAAAAAGGTTATTCTGTAGATTTAATAAATATTGGGACAAGTCGAATTTAGCAATAAAAGAGATTCCGGAAGGAGGATTTTGTCTATCTGCTTTCGTTGTTCTAACAAAGAGTACAAATAAGAATGAAGTATTGCTGGGAAAGATTAATCCTATAGAAAAATGGGCATATGTAGGTGCATTAGATCAAGAAAGAGCACAAACTTTTAGTAAAGGATGGATGATACCGTCTTCCCATCTTATATTTGGAGAGGATCCAAAGGATGCTGCGAACAGAATATTGAGAGAACAATTGAAATTAGAAAACATTCAATTAAAAGGTCCAATTGTTATTAGTTTTCAATATGCATCCTCTCGTGTACCTCAATATACTCATTGGGACATCGAATTTATTTTTACTGGTAACTTAAATGAAATCAATAAAAATGAGCTATGGAATGAATTAACTTTTGTAAATATAAATAGTGTATCAAAAAAAGATTTTGCTAGAGGTCATGAAGATATTTTGGAATCTATAGGATACAAGATAAACTGACTTCCTCACCTCCCTAAAGTGCGAGACTTTTAATTTAGGTAAATTTTTTATAGCATAATAAAAAATAGATTATAATTTAATGGAAACGAATCAAAATAATAAAAAGAAGTTAAAAATTTTCATAATAGATATAGATGGAACAGTTTGTGAAGATATAAGAAATGAAGAGGGTATTGAAAGGATGAGAAACGCTAAACCGTATTATGATTCAATTAAAAAAATAAACGAACTTTACGATGAAGGACATTATATATGCTTTTTCACAGCAAGAACAGATGAACATAAAGAAGTAACAATTGAATGGTTAAAAAGACATGGAGTAAAATATCATCAAATCATTTTTAACAAGCCTAGAAAAATAGCCCCCTACGTTGAATATCATTACATAGATGATGCACATGTAAGAGCTACAAGATTCAAAGGTAAATTTTCAGATTTTGTTATAAAGCAGATTTATGCAGAAGTATTTGATGATTGATCACCTTATACTTTTAGCGCCTATTGTAACATAAGGTTTAACTTTTCCTATTCTTATCCTTACATCTACAGCTTTTGCACCATTCTCTTTTTGCATTAGAAATACAGGGTTTAAATCCATTTCCAATATTTCAGGAATATCCTCGATAAGAGTTCCTACGCGAATGATTATATTTTTCAATGCTTCTACGTCATAAACTTTTCCTCCTCTATATCCCATCAACAGTGGATATGTACGAAGACTTTTAATCATTCCATCTACGTCCAAATCAGTTAAAGGTGTTAATCTTACAGATATGTCATTTATTAGTTCAGTTATGGCTCCTCCTAATCCGCATGCAACAAGTGGACCGAATAGAGGGTCATGCGTTACCCCAACAATTGTCTCCACCCCTTCTTCTATCATCTCTTGAATTACAAAGTATTCAACTTCAACATTCTTTTTTGTTAACAATTCTCTCATCTTTAAAGCTTCTTCATATAAATTTTCTGCATTTACTTCAGTTTTTATAGCCCCCAGTTCTGTTTTATGAATTATTTGCTTGCCACCTGCTTTTAATGCAAATTTTCCGTTCAAATTTTTAGAAATTCTATTTATATCTTCAACATTTTTACATATCATTGTACTAGCAAAGGGTATTTTATAGTAGCTAAGTAATTTTATACTATCCTCAAGATCTAGCCACTCTACACCTTCTTTCAATTTTTTAGAAATCAATGAAATTGCGGATAATCTGTCAACATCATTAGGTCTTACATATTTGCCTAATGGTTTCTTTTTCCATTCAGTATATTCTACAACTTTAGCTAAGGATTTTACAGCATCTTCAGGAAACGGATAGGATGGTATTTTAAATCCGTTATAAGAGAGCATTTGAGTTATTCCTCTATGAGCTAAAAAAACGGAAATGATTGGTATATCATAATTTCTAAATTCATAGGTTGCTTTTAATATGCTATTGGCTACTTCTTCAACACCTGTTTTAATAGGAGGTACATAAATAACAATTAATGCGTCAACAACTTTACTCTTGAGAATTTCCACAATGGCATTATAATAATGATTTGCATTTGCTTGAGAAGAAAGATCCACAGGATTATTTATGCTTGCAATCGGTAACAACATGGATTTAAGATTTTGTTTTAGCTGAATTGGAAATTCAATAACTTCCAATCCATTTGCTTCACATGCATCTGCAGCTAAAATTCCTGCACCGCCTGCATTAGTAATTATACCCACTTTTCTTCCTTTTGGTAATGGTTGAGTGACTAAAAGAGAAGCTACATCGAACATTTCGCTTAATGTATCTGTTCTTATTACTCCACATTGCTTAAACAAAGCATCCAAACTTAAATTTGAGCCCATTATCATTGCACCTGTATGAGATTGAGCTGCTCTAAGCCCTGCTAATGATCTGCCACCTTTTACAACAATGATTGGTTTAAATTTTGAAATTCTTTTAGCTATTCTTGAAAATTTTCTTGGATTGCCAAATGATTCAAGGTAAAGTAATATTATTTTTGTCCTATCATCATATTCCCAGTATTGTAATACATCATTACCAGATATATCTGCTTTATTCCCTACTGAAATAAAGGAAGATAAACCTATATCGAGCATATTAGCATATTCTATAATACTAATCCCTAAAGCGCCCGATTGAGAAAAGAAACCTATACTGCCTTCCTTAGGTTTAAAGCTAGAAAATTGTCCGTTTAAACTTATAGTAGGATCAGTATTTATAATTCCCATACAATTCGGTCCTATGAGTCTCATACCACTTTCTCTGCAAACTTTGAGAAGTTCCTCTTGAAGCTTTCTACCTTCCTCACCTACTTCCGCAAATCCTGATGAAATGACAACTAAGCCTCTAACACCTTTTTCAGCACAATCCTTTGCTACATTTATTACCTCTTTTGCAGGAACAGTGATAAATGCTATATCAATGCTATCGTTGACCTCTTTTATTGATTTATAAGATTTTATTGCCATTACATGATTAGCTTTATTATTAATTGGATAGCATACTCCTGTATAACCTCCTTCAATAATATTCTTAAATAGCTCATATCCAATAGAACCTTTTTCTCTCGATGCTCCTATTACAGCTACGGATTTTGGTTCTAAGAAATATCTTACTGCCTCTCTTGCTGCAATCGAGTCCCTTTTATCAAAAACTTCAATCGCTTCTGGCGTTAATGAAGTAGGATATATGACTTTTATGTAGCCGGGTTCTATTTCAAGCTTATAAGGAAATCCAAGATTCTTAAGTACATTTATCATTTGTAAATTGTCTGGTAGAACTATAGCTTCCATTTGTTCTACTCCAGATTTATAAGCAGCTTCCGTTATCATTCCTAACAATATGGTACCTAAACCTTTTCCTTGAAAACGATCGTCAACTACTATTCCTACCTCAGCTTTATTGTTTATCTTTCTATACATTGCATGTGCGATTATTCTATCTTCATGTATAGCAATTAATGCTAATCCATCTTTCTCAGGAATAAGAATTTCAATATTAGGCAGAGCAAAACCCATAAATCTTTTGTATTTAGTTTCAATTGACAAATTATTAAAAAAGTTTATAAGATATAAAGCATCATCTTTTTTTGCAGGTCTGACTCTAACAGTCGAACCATCTTTTAAAACAACATCTGCAACTTCAAATGGAATGAATTCTATTTCACTACTCATTATTTTTTAATAATATAAGATTGTTATAATCTTTTGACTAAAAATAAAACAAACTATTTTTTGAAATTCATTTTTAATATTTCCTTTTCTGACTTCTTGCTTTTTACTTCTTCATAAATATATTTACCTCCTCTTAGCATGGAAGCTATAGCAGCACCTAATGATAGAATCCCTCCAATATAGAAAGATATATCCATAGAAGACATGATAGCTGGTGCAACAGCATTGGCGAAAAATGTTGGTGCTAAAAGATCGTGGATCGTGTCACTATTCAAGCTTGCTAAAATGGTTGAACCTTGCGGTGAATTTGATATTTGATTCAAAATTGAGCTAATTGGGTTATAACCAAGAAATACTGAAAATAAGGCACCTGTTGGTGAAATGTTTTCAACGAATGGTATCAGTTGAGGCGCTCCAGTGGAATTTAATGCGCTGCTTATTGCTGAAGGTAAGCTAGAAGATAAAGATAAAATTAGAATGGTGAAAAATAATGCATTACTTATAGTTTGACCAACATTTTGTAAAGTTGCTCTCATACCTGATGCAGCCCCTCTATGCTCTGGCGGGACAGAATTCATAATAGATGCTGTGTTAGGTGCAGCAAACATTCCTCCACCTACACCCATTAAAAAGATTACGATAGCAAATGGAGCATAATCAAAATTATAGCTAAATGTTGAAAGTACAAAAAATGTAGCTGCAGTTATTATCATGCCTAATGTAGCAAAGAATCTGGCGCCGTATTTATCAGAGAGATAACCGCTAATTGGACCGAATAAAACAAATCCGAGCATCATAGGTATTGTATAAACCCCGGCCCAGAAAGGTGCAGATTCGAAACTGTAACCGTGCAATGGAAGCCAAATTCCTTGGAGTAAAATTATAAGCATTATCATTACACCACCTCTTCCTATAGAATTTAAGATATTGGCAAAATTTCCTGCAGCAAACATTCTTATTTTAAATAGTTCCATTCTGAACATTGGATCTTGAACATGCATCTCAATAAAAGGAAATAATACTAATAATCCTATTCCAATAACTAAGCTAGCTATTACCCATGGATTTGTCCATCCCATCACATCATTACCATAAGGCATGAGTCCATAGGTAATTCCTATCAATATTGCTGTTAATCCCACACCAAAAACTGTATTGCCTATCCAGTCGATCTTTTGATTTCGATTTAATGTTCCTGTTTCTTTAAGCTTTAAGTAAGACCAAATAGTACCAGCTATACCAAATGGTACACTAACGAGAAATATATATCTCCAATTAATTACTGCTAGAACACCTCCTATAATAAGACCTATTAGAGAACCAGCTAAAAAGGAAATTTGATTGATCCCTAAAGCTTTTCCCCTTTCATTATACGGAAATGCGTCTGTTAATATTGCAATACTATTTGAGAAAAGAAAAGCAGCACCAATTCCTTGTATAATTCTAAAAATTATAATTTCCATAGCTCCTAGATCACCTTGATTTGGAGTTAACGATAACAATATTGATCCTGCTGTAAAAATAGCGAATCCTAAGTTGTAAAGCCTTACCCTGCCGTAAATATCTGAAATTCTACCAAAAGTTACTAAAAGTACGGATGTAACTATATTGTAACCGAAAAGAACCCAAAGCAAATATTCAAAAGAATTTAAGGGATTGATTCCTATTCCATTGAATATAGCAGGCAATGATATCATAATTATGGTTAAATTAGTTGATGCCATTAATGTCCCAAGTGTAGTATTAGATAGAGCAATCCACTTATATTCAACCATAATTGCAATTTTTTATTTTAAACAACTTAAAAATGTTTGTTTTAATTTTTACGAATGATATTATAATTATTATGAAAATTGCAAGGATAAAGTATAGAAACAAAATAGTATTTGCAAAATTTGAAAACAACGAATTTATAGAATTAGTAGGAGGTTTTAATTCAATATTAAGAGGAAAAATACAAGAGAAAGAAATTATTGATTCAAATGAAATTGTTAAATTTTTACCCCCTTGTAAACCAACAAAAATCATAGGCCTTGCTAGAAATTACGAATCACATGCAATGGAGGCACAAAAAATGAGACCTAAGCAGCATCGAGAGCCGGATATTTTCTTCAAAGCTACAAGCTCTTTGATAGGCCATTTAGAAAAGATAAAGATACCTGCTTTCATTAAGAAACCGGATTATGAAGGAGAGCTTGTTATTATAATTTCTAAAAAAATTAAAGAAGTAAGTTCTTCTGAAGCCAAAAATTGCATTTTAGGTTATTCAATAGGAAATGATATAACTGCAAGGGATATACAACAGGAAACAGGTATGATATCGTTGTCTAAGAGCTTAGATACTTTTTCTCCTGTTGGTCCTTGGTTTGTTACCGTGGACGAGATAGGTGATGAACCAAATTTGAATTTGATTCTTAACCTTAATGGAAATGTTATGCAAAAAGAAAACACATCAAACATGATATTTAACGTTAAAGAAATAATTTCCTATGTTTCAAAATATTTCACATTGTATCCTGGCGATATAATTTTTACAGGAACTCCTTCTGGTGTTGGTCACTTTCGAGAACCACCTGTTTATTTGAAAAAAGGAGATAAGTTGGAAGTTACAATTGAAAAAATTGGGACGCTTCTAAATGAGGTTGAATGAATTGAATAATTTTACTAAAGATGGAAATTTTTAAGGATCCATTTGAATATAAGAGCTGGTATGATAAGCATATTGAAATTTATAAGAGCGAAAGAGAACTTGTTAAAAAGCTAGAGTTGAAAGATTGCTTAGACATAGGTTCAGGTCCTTCAATCTTTCATGATGTAATAAAAGGTCGAATAATTTCTTTAGATATATCTAAAGAAATGTTAAAATTTGCTAATAAAGAAGAAGATAAAGTAGTAGGAGATGCTCAGAGTTTACCTTTTAGAGATAAATCAATTCCATGTGCATTCGTGTCTGTAACTGCATGCTTTGTAAACGATGTTAAAAAGATGATAAAAGAAATTTACAGAGTAATTTTAAAAGAATTATGCATTTGCATCATACCGAAAGATTCTACTTGGGGTGAACATTATTTCGAACTAGGAAAGAGAGGACATAAGTACTATTCTAGAGCAAGATTTTTAACTAAAATTGAATTGATCAAAATAATTAAAGAATATTTTGATATAATTAATGTATATTCAACTCTTACGTATAAGCCCGGAGAGGAAGAAAAATTTGAGGAACCGATTGAAGGTTTCAAAGGATCTTTTGTATGCATAAAAGCTAAACCAAAATCTCTAAAAAACACTCATATTCAAAATAAACAGTAAAAATATTTACACTTATTACTGAAAAATAATGAAATGCAAGAAAATAAAGCTGTTAAAATCAAATCAAAAAGTTTAGTAGAAAGGATCATAATTGTATTAATTATAACAATTATTGCTTCTTTTTCATATTTATTAGCTGGTCTTTATTTAAAATTTGGAATAAGCTACGATATTTATTCCTTTTTATCTTTACAACTTATTTTATTTGCTTTATTTCAAGCTATTGCAGAATTAAAAATTAAATATGCCCTTATCTTCCTTTTAATCTCTTATGCATTAGGATTATTGTTCGAAATAATTGGTACTAATACAGGAATACCGTTTGGCAAGTATGTATATTCTGATTTGTTAGGCCCTAAGATATTAAATGTGCCATTTTCTGTACCATTTGTTTGGTTCGTAATTATATATTTATCTTTTAGTATAACAATAAAAATTGCTTATTACAACAAACTAGCTTTTGTATTCTTAGCTTCTTTAGGTGTTGTAGGTTGGGATTTATTCATCGATCCAATGTTTGTAAGTTACGGTTATTGGAAATGGTTGAGCAATAATATTCCTATGCTAAGTGGCATTCCCATAACAAACTTTGTAGGATGGTATATTGTAGCATTAACAATATTATCTATATTTAGCTTATTTTTGAAAAAAGCCGAAAAAAATTTTGAGTTTAGATATTCAAAGTATGCCTATATAATATACATTGTTTTGATTATCGACGGAATATTGGCTAATATAAAATTGAATAATTTTGGGAGTATGACTATAGGCGTATTAGTAAGTTCATTTTTTATAATTTACTCTTATTTTTTATCGAAATTTAAGTATCAATAATTTATTACTTTTTGATCGAAATAATTTTATGAGCATCATTAGAGTAAGTGAAAGTATATATATAATAGATACACTAGCTTTTGGATATGAGAACTGTGTTGCTTCATACTTAATTAAAGGTGATAAATACGCTCTTATAGATGTAGGCTATGCTTCAACATATCGAAACGTGATAAACGCTCTAAATAAGGCTGGTATTGATATTAACGATATAAAATATATAATTCCTACTCACGTTCATCTCGATCATTCAGGTGCTACAGGTCATTTAATGCAAAATATGAAAAACGCGATTGTAGTAGCTCATGAAAGAGCTTCAAAGCATTTAATAGACCCAAAAAGATTAATTGAAAGTTCCAAGGAAGTTTATGGAGAATATATCCTAAACAATTACATAGGATTGCCAATTCCTGTACAAAGCGATAAAATAATTGTAGTAAAAGATGAGTTAGAATTGAAATTAGGAAATTTAACAATTAAATGTATTTACGCTCCAGGTCATGCACCACATCAAATTACTGTTTATATAGAAGAAATGAAATATTTAATCACTGCTGATTCAGTAGGCATTATATATCCTTTTTTGAACGTAATGATACCAACGACACCGCCTCCTAGTTTTAATGCAGAGCAAGCCATTGATACATTAAATAAACTTTCCTCTTATGAATTAAAGACGTTGCTTATTCCTCATTTCGGAATTAGAAATGATAGTCTATTTGTATTTGAGGAAACAAAAAAGAAAATTAAAGAATATATAGAAATCATAAAAAATTTAAGAAATAAGAATTTAAACTTTGATGATATGCTTAATGAATTGATAAAAAAAGTTTCTGAAGAAGCTAATATAAGTCCATCACAACTGCATCCTTATGCTGTTCAATCATTGAGAATATCATTAATGGGAATTTTAAATTATCTAACAAAAAAATAGATTTATTTTTTAATCCTTCGTAGAGTTACAAGAAATAGAGCTATTACAGCAACCGCGATTATTCCTGCAACAACGTAATAAAGCCAATTTATTTGTGCTACTTGCATTGTTGTTTGTTGAGTAGTAACTTCACCGTTTGTTGATATGCTTACTACGTAGTTAGGTTGAGTTGAAATAGAGGCACCAGCGACACCTATCATAGGATCATGAATTAATGTACCATTATCAAAGTAAGGATATACTAGGAAAATTGATACATGTCTGCCTTCAAGAATGAAATATCCACTAACATTTACGGTCGATTTAGTTCCATTTGGATAGGTTACCTTAGCAAAAGGAACGAATCTAAAGAAACCAGCAATTGTTGAATTGCTCGCTTTAATTAATATAACTGGCAAATCTTCATTGTAAACATTCTGATTTGCTACTTCTTCATCATTAAGCATCATGTTACCAAGATTGAATTTCGATGTTTGATTTGAAATCACTGTTGCATTTTCATTTTCAACCTCATCCTCACCTCCTGGCATTTCTAATTCATTAAATTCTTGTGTTTTGTTTGAATTTACTACAGGGTTTGTAAAGTGAGATATTAGTACTAAAGCCGGCCTAACATTCTTTAATTCATTCAGAAAATAGCTTATTATAGGTGTGTTGTTTTTCACATTGCCCAAAAGAGATACTATATTCCAATTCCATTTCTTTATTATGATATCGCTTTTGAGTTCCGCTTTTGTAACGTTAAATGTTTGATTCCCGCTTTTATATGAAACTGTCAAAAAGAAAAGTTCATTTGAAATCATTATATTACCAGCAGCAAAACTAAATCTTTTATCATAAACGTTTGTTAAATTAAATATGAATTGAATGCCAATTGTTTTACCTGAATTATCAGTTATATTTTTAGGACCTATTAATGACCAGTTCGCTGCATCGAATGGAAAATAGAATGGGTGATTCAATATAGCAGATAAATAATTTAATGCGCTATCAATCCTTGTTAAAACATCTGATATTGTTGTGATCATGCTTCTTAAACCTGTGTTTATTTGATTTAAAATTCTCATAATTTTGCTTATCTCGGTTACATTTCCGAGAGTTTTAATTTGTTCGATTAATTGATTTATTATTGTTGTAATATTATCTGAAAAAACGGATGGTAGCTTATTTAATGTAGCAGAAATATTTTCCAAGTTATTTATCAATTCATTAACATTTTCTTTATTTATGGAACCATTTGAATAAACTAATTGTATAGACAATAAATCTTGTAATTTATCTTTTACTTTATTTAAAATATCTTCAATTGAGATACCTGTTACATTCGTCAAAATTTCTTTAACGTATTCTTTGAAATCATTTTCATTCTCGAAGATAAGCTTATGATTGAAAGGAGTATTATTAACCGTCCAAATTTCAGATAAACCGCTATATTTAAATACATAAGCTGTATCACTTTTATTGTTATACCACCATATAAACATAGGCTTCTCTCCATTAGCTGGAATCAATATTGTAATTACACCATTAGAGAATTGCTTGAAACCTTCGACACTTTCAGAACTATTATTCTGAGCCATAACAGTATGAAAATATGCGGACATTCCTAGAGAAATTACTATAGCTAAAAGTATTCCACAGATTACTTTAATTGTTATTTTTTTGTTTTCCATGATTTAAAAATATAAAATATAAAAATAATCATACCTTTTTGAACATTCGTTCAAAAAATTTATATGAGTTCAAATTGAACGTTCTTAATATCCTTCCATTTAACAGCCATCACAACTTGAGAACTGTCTATATTACCTGTTATAAACGGAAATATTCTAAAGTTATCTGAGATTTGTCTAGCAAATTCGTAAACTTCTTCATAATTTGGAGAATAAGCTAAAGCTTTTTTCATTAGCTCACCATGTTCATCATATATCGGTAGCTCCTTTCCTAGCCTAACTAGCATCCTAGGTGCCAATCCAGTAATCGAGTATCCTTTAATTTCGAAAAAATCTGGATTCGAATCCAATATTATTTTACGGTACTCTTCAGGCTTTATCATGTTCAAATATTTTACTGCCGTAATTCTAATTACTGTTCTACATGGCAATTTGGAAAGTAACGATAATGTTTCATTTAATCTTTCCCAATGTTTTGAAGTTGAAGGCAAATATGGATTCAAGCTTGAAGTCACTTTAATATATGTCTCCGGATCAGGAGCAACTAAAGATACGTATAGCTGTGTAGGTAAATTACCTTCTTCCAGCATTTGCTTAATTCTATCAGGATATGTACCATTTGTGACTAGAAAGGTTGAAATTCCTCTCTTTCTATATGCTTGAATAAGTTTGCCAATATAAGGATACATAGTAGGTTCACCGTCATAGGATATAGCAACATGCTTAGGGCGCTTTGCTTTATTATGAACATCAATGATTTCTTCTTTTGTTGTAAAGTATTTAGCTAATAAGTTTGATGCTTCTTCTTCGTTTATACAATCTTTAATGATTTTTTGATTTATCTCAAACTCATTATTGTTTATTCTTACTACCAATTCAGAATTGTATAAATCGATGAAAGCTTCTCTTACTTTAGTTTTTGAAATACATAATCTTTCAGAAATCTCCTGAATTGTTGACTTTTTGACTCTACTTAAATAAACCAACGCATTCTTGCATATTTCCCAATTTTCTAAGCTTCTTTCTAAACTTTCTTCTACAATTTTTTCTTGCGTTCTTATAAATTCTTCAACTAAATATTCTGGCTCATCATATCCTTTAAAAACTTTAGGTCTTTCTTCCACATCCCTCCAACAAAAAACACAAGCAATATTACAACCTTTATAAGAAGTCGATTGTATACAACCAAAACTATCTATTCCATAAACATGTTTATAACAATGTCTTCTACCACCTGTTCTTAAACTTTGTTCAAACCAATAACATGGTTTATACGCTGCATGTTTTAATTTACCTATGTAAATCTCCCTATCTGAAAAGAAAGGCATTCTATTAGTTCTTAATAAATAATGATGTATTTTAAATAAAAAAATTTTTAAAAATTAACTTTAAAAAATCTTATACAAACCTTGCTATTAATGCCATTATTCCTATGATTACACTTGGTATATCGTTGCCGACCGCATCAGGATCTCCTGCTTCAATAACTGTTGCTGCTAGTAACTTAACAGCGAGAAATATTATTATTACTGCAAGATATATATCCATACTTCTTTTCAAATCTTCTACTGTATTTTTATTTCTATACAAATAAAGCATTGAAAACAATAAAATTACAGACAAAGCCAAGACCACAATTTCATCCACTATAAATATTGGGTGATCCATTTCTGTTGGTATATCTGTGCCAAATACTAAAAAGACAAATCCTAGAAATATTGCAACAGCTCTTTTCTGCATGAGTTTTGTATATATTTTCGATTCGTTGTCTTCTTGAGTCATAGCAATATAAAATGGGGCCTCTATTTATATTTTAGGTATACCAAAAATTTGTAAACCGATTATTCTGCTGATTCTAGAATCGTTTCTAAATTGAATGATTTATTATCTCTATAGATTTTTATGGAAATCCTATCACCAACTCTTGATGTATTTACTATATCTTGCAACTCTTCTATCGTGTGAACAGGTTTATCATTTAATGCAATTATAATATCGTTCCTTCTAATTCCAGCTTTATCAGCAGGACTATCTTCAACAACATTTACTACAATAACACCATTTTTTACTGGCAATCCATAGTAATCAGACAATTGTGGCGTTATTGTTGCACCTAAAATTCCAAGCCATGGACGTAAAGGCCTTCCATAGTTCAAAATGTCATCCACTACTCTCTTAGCGAGATTTATGGGTATTGCAAAGCCTATGCCTTGCGCATAAGGAACAATTGCAGTATTTATTCCTACAACTTCGCCTGCACTATTTATTAAAGGCCCACCACTGTTTCCTGGATTAATTGCAGCGTCTGTTTGAATAAGTCCCATATATAATCTTTGAGCTTTTATGTGTCTATTTATAGCGCTAATAACACCTACAGTTACAGAAGGTGTCCCTGCTAAACCTAGGGAATTACCTATCGCTATAGCAAGCTCACCTATTTTTAATTTATCTGAATTACCCAATATGACATTTGGAAGGTCTGTGGCATTAACTCTTATAAGTGCTAAATCAGATGCTGCATCAAAGCCTATAAGCCTTCCTCTGTAAGACCTTCCATCATTTAATGTGACAACAAATTCATCCGCACCCTCTACTACATGAAAATTTGTTAAAATGAGACCATTCTTACTTATTATAAATCCAGAACCTATTCCTTGAACAGGGAATACTTCAAAAAAGCTTTCAACGAAACGAACAGTTCTTATGTTTACAACAGAAGGTAAAACTTTTTCGACTGCCTTTACAATTACGTCTTCAAAATAAGGTTCAATGGGCATAATTTATGGTCTTTTTTATAACTTATATATTTTCATCAAAAGAATGATTGTATAAATTCAAAGGGATCAATATCTTTAAATCTATATTCTATTGTTTCGAAATCATTCTTCAATTTTATAACTTCTTCTTTGATCCTGCTTTTATCTTCTCTTTTATAAACTTTATAAATAAACTCTGCAATTCTCTGCATTTCATTCTCTTTCATGCCCCACCTAGTTACTTCATTTACTCCCAACCTTATTCCACTATCGGTTATTATATTCACACTTTCTAGTTCCTTAGCAAATTCTGAATTTTGATGATAAGGATTTGGTGTTAACAGTACTTGATGTGATTCTGTAATTTTATTTTTATCAGACTTAACTGGAAGACCAAATTCTAATAATGCCTTACCTAAGGTTTGTGCATTATTAACAATCTGCTTAGCATAATCTTTTCCAAATTCTTTCATTTCTAGCAGAGCCATCGCCAAAGCTGCAATTCTATTATAATGTGCATTATCAACAATCGATGGATGTATATTATAAATAAAATCATCATTTGAATCGGAAAGGAAAATTCCACCTTGAGGACCAAAAAATGTTTTATGGGTTGAACCAAACAATGCAATTGCACCTTCTCTAATTGGATCTTGAAATTGATTGCCAGCTATTAAGCCTAAAACATGTGAACCATCGTAACCTAAAACAGAACCAACTTCTTTAGCTACATTACTTATTTCTTTAACTGGATGAGGATAAAGAATTAAGCTGGAACCCAGAATAATTACTTTTGGCTTAATTTTTTGAATTAAATCGATAGATTCAGAAACTTTAATTTTCATTTTACCAAGATCAAATGGAAAATATTCAACATTTAGACCAAGTATTTTAGGCAAAGCTTCCTTAGAAATTCCAGGATAACCACCATGTTCAGGAGAAAGACAAACTAATATGTCACCTTTTTTAGAATAAGTTACTAAGAATGTAATGTCTGCTATATGGCCTGATATCATCCTTAAGTCAACATATTTAACATTAAATAATGATCTTGCTATTTGCTTACCAAAATCCTCGATTTCGTCTATAAACTTCGTGCCTTTATAAAATTTTTCCTCCGAAGTATATCTTCCAGCGAGATCACTTGCAAGAATTGCTCGAACCTCAGGACTTAAAATATTTTCTGAAGGAATCAAATTTATTGAATTTTTTACTCTATATTCTCTATGCTCATATAGCAAATTTTTCAGTTTTAAAACACTTTCATGCATAAATAATTATGAAGTACTATTTTTTATTTTTATATTAGGAATTGCTCATTTAATTAATGTATGATATCTTTAATACTTGATGAAATACAACAGAAATATTCATTTAGAAGAAAATTACCTGATTTAGAAATTACGCTGGGGTCTACTATCGTTAAAAGAGGTTTTGCACATATGACAAAACATGGAGTTATCATGGATGTTACAAATGTAGAACAAGCACAAATTGCTGAAGAAGCTGGTGCTGTCGCTGTTATGGTTCTAGATAAACTCCCATACGATGTTAGAAAGCAAGGAGGAGTGGCTAGAACTGCAAGCTTAAAAATCATCGAAGATGTTATGGATCATATAACTATACCTGTTATGGCAAAATGTAGGATTGGACATACTTATGAAGCAAGAATTTTAGAAGCGATTGGAGTTGATATGATCGATGAATCGGAAGTACTCACACCTGCTGATGAATTAAGGCATATATGGAAATGGGATTTTAAAACTCCTTTTGTTAATGGTGCTAGAAATCTTGGTGAAGCGTTAAGAAGGATAGAAGAAGGTGCTGCGATGATTAGAACTAAAGGAGAAGCGGGAACTGGAAATGTTGCAGAAGCTATTAGGCATATGAGATTAATGAATAATGCAATAAGTCATGTAAAAGCAATATATGAATCTGGGGATATGCAAGAATTAATCAGATATGCAAGAAAATTAAAAGCTAACTATAAACTGTTGGAAGAAGTTGGAAGAATTGGAAGACTTCCTGTTGTCAATTTCGCTGCAGGAGGAATTGCAACTCCAGCAGATGCAGCAATGATGATGAATTTAGGTGCAGATGGAGTTTTCGTTGGTTCTGGAATATTTAAATCAGAAGACCCTCTTGAAAGAGCAAAAGCTATTGTATTAGCAGTTACGTATCACGATGACCCTGAAATTGTAGCGGAAGCTCAAAAGATGATTGATGAAAGAAAATCAATGATTGGTATGGATATAAAAACGCTTGAACTAAGAATGCAAGAAAGAGGAGCTCATACATGAAAATTGGAATTTTGGAGATACAAGGAGATATTGAAGAACATTACAAAGCAACAAAAGCTGCAATTAATAAACTTAATATAGAAGGAGAAGTAAAGCTAGTAAAAAAGCAAAAAGATATAGAAGAATTAGATGGTCTTATAATTCCTGGTGGTGAAAGTACAGTTATTGGTACAATATTGAAACAGCGCGGACTGTTAGATTTAATAAAGGCAAAATATGAGAAAGGTTTGTGTGTTTGGGGGACGTGCGCAGGATTAATAGTAATGGCTAAAAAGACGTATGATCGAGTTGTAGGCGAAAAACCTCAGCCTTTGCTTGAAATACTTGATGTAACTGTTGAAAGGAATGCTTATGGTAGACAAAATGAATCATTCGAGTCTGATTTGAGCATACCAGCGCTAGGAAACAGACCTTTTCATGCTGTATTCATAAGGTCTCCTGTTATAAAAAAGGTTGGTGAAAATGTTGAAGTATTAGCTTATTTAAATGATCAACCTGTTGCTGTTCAACAGGGAAACGCCTTAGCTACAACTTTTCATCCTGAATTAACATATGATACAAGATTTCATGAATATTTTATAAAACTCTGTTTGAAAAGCAAATAGTTTTATTTTTCATAAATTAGTTCCTTTTTATGGTAGAAGAATTTAAGAAAACAGTTTCTGTAAATGAAGTACCTCCAGGAAAAATGAAAACAGTTTGGCTAAGTGATGAAGAAGCAGTTCTCATTGCAAATGTAGAAGGTAAGTATTATGCAATCGGCGGTATATGTACACATGAACAATGGGATTTGTCAGAAGGAACATTAGTAGATAAAAAAGTTATTTGTGCAGGTCATGGAACTGTTTGGGATTTAGAAACAGGCAAGGGAGAATTTACTGAACCATTACCAGATGAACCTGTATATGAAGTAAAGATTCAAGAAGGATACATTTGGGTAAGAAAGAAAATTTAATTAAATTAAATAAATTCTTATATTTTTTCTAGAATCCTTAAAAGCTATGAATAATGATTTAAATGGATTGATTAAAGGTTTACATCATATTACTTTAGTCACATCCAATTTTGAGATAAATAATAGATTTTATACAGAAATTTTAGGGCTTAGAAGAGTAAAACTTAGTGTAAATCAAGATGATATTTTCCATAGACATCTATTTTACTCAGACTATAAAGGTAGCGCAGGAGCAACAATTACTTTTTTTGAATGGCCTGATCTTGAAATGGGCAAATATGGATTAGGTGTTCATCATCATTTGTCTTATGTTGTTAATTCTCTTGAATCTCTAATTAAATGGAAATCTTGGCTGAATAAAAATTATGTTCCAACTGTAGGACCTTTGAACAGAGGTGAGCATATATCCTTGTATTTAAGAGATCCTGATGGCTCAATAATCGAAATAATTTCAGTGAATAAAGAGAAGATTGATCAAAAATACATAGATGAAATGTTAAAGAATTTACCTAATATAAAAAGCATTGATAATGATATGAGATTTATTAAATTTGACCATGCAGCACCTATTACTTCTAATTACAATGTTGCAGAAAGATTTTTTTCAAAATTACTGGGTCTTGAAAAAACAAGTTTAACGAATAATCCAGATGACGAGAATTCTTATATCTTGAAAATTGGTAATATAGAAAATCAATATTTCATACAATACATTTATCATGAAGCAGCGACTTGGGGTGAGATAGGTCACGGAAGCATTCATCATGTAGCTATGCTAGTAGAAGATGAAAGTGACCAACTTAAAATAATGCATAAGTTGAATAAATTAGGTATAAGAAACTCAGGTATAGTGGATAGATTTTGGTTTAAATCACTATATTTCAGAGATTTAGAAGGTAATCTTTTTGAAATAGCTACTAAAAATCCAGGCTATACTGTAGACGAACCCTTTGAAAAACTAGGTACAAGGTTAATTTTACCACCTTGGTTGGAAAGCATGAGAGAAAAAATAGAAGCGAAATTAAAAGAATTAGATGCCAAAAATAAAGCGATATGGCCTCCTAAATATCCAACTCTGAATGAGAAGCCTGAAAAGATTTTATAATGTTGATAAAAACTTTTTAATCTGCTTAACCGTCTCATGACCAATACCTGGAATTTTAAGTAATTCATCTTCCTTTGCTTCTTTTAAAGATTTGAAATTCTTGTACCCTGCATTATATAACACACGCGCCTTGTATCTTCCAATACCAGGTATTTGGACAAGCTCAATTAACTCTTCTTTTACACCAGAAGCTAATCTTAAGGTTAATTTAGATAAATGGTTTGCTAAATCCGTATGTTTTAAAATTCTTGCTAGTTCAGAGGCCGAATAACATAACCATTTAGAAGTTTGAACTAAGTTATAGAGATCTCCTAAGCCTATACTATATTTATCAGCAATGAAGTCATCACGAACTTCATTGATCCAGTCATATAACACCCTAGCTGCTTTATACTTAGATAGAATATCTTCATCATCATAGGAATATTCTAGAGTTGGATATAAAGTATCGTTCTCTAAGTAACTTTGTAATTCATCGTATAATTGATCTAATTCGAATTTGTTTACATTTAATGTTTGAGCATCCTCAGTATTGCAAATTAAAAATAAGCTTGCAAAATCCAAATTTCTAACATACTTCTTAGAATAATAATTCAAACCTTTTATAATTAAAGAAGCTGAAACTGGATCTATATATAATTCGCTAATCCTCTTACCTATTTGAGTTGCAACAAAGTTATCCTTTTTAAAAATAATAAAATTTTCTTTTGAAAGAAAATCTATAATTTTATTCGATAAATTCATCAGAATTTTGGTTCCAAATTTATTCCCTGCAAAAGTTAAAGATAAGATTTCTTCTAATTCATGTTTGTCATTAGCTACATTATTTGCTATTATTGTTAAAACATGTGATCTAAGGCTTTTTTCATTCGTTATTTGAGATTCAACAGCCTCATAATCGGCATAGATGTAATTATTCATTAAATAATCTACATCATATCCACCTTTTGCTATAATAATAGCTTCACCAACATTATCATATTTAGGTCTTCCAGCTCTTCCTGCCAATTGTTTATATTCATTTACGCTTAATGTTAACGAATAGCCCAAATCTGGTTCATATCTGCTTATTTCATTGATAATTACTCTTCTTGCAGGTACATTAACTCCTGCTCCCAAAGTTGTTGTTGAAGAAATAACCTTAATATATCTATTCCTGAAAGCATCTTCAATAAATTTTCTTGTATTATAAGAGAGACCTGCATGATGAAATGCTACACCTGATTGAATTAATTCCTTTAAATTCTGTGAACTTCTATCAGAATCTTCTATCTTTGAAGCTATTTTTTTTAAAACGTCCTTTTCCTCAGAATTCAAATATTTTGAAACGAACTGCTGGAGCCTGTTTGCAACTCTAACACTTGAAGTTCTACTACTATTGAAAACAAGTGCTTGACCTCCTTTTTCAATAATATCCATTGCAAGATCTATATAACCAACACCGCTTACTTCTTGGATTTTTTCTACGGAATCGTCTTTATATCGTATTATTCCTTTTTTATATACGCCTTCTTTTAAAGGTACAGGTCTCCAATTATCTATGATAAATTCAGCTGAAAGCCATTGAGCAACTTCTTGAACGTTCTTTATTGTAGCGCTTAAAGCTAAAAAATTTGAACCACTTCTAAGTTTTTTAAGTCTTGCAATCAAGAATTCCAACGTTGGACCTCTGTTAGAATTTATCATATGTATCTCATCGATTATAAAAAGCGAAACATCGTTTAACCAAGATGCTTTATGCCTTAATAAGCTATCAGCTTTCTCATATGTTGATATAATAAAGTCATAATTTTCAAGCCATGGATCTGAACTATCATAATCTCCTATAGATAACGCTACTTTATACTTATCATATAACATATTGGATATCTCTTCATATTTCTCACTTGCTATTGACCTTAAAGGGCATATGTATAAAACTTTATTACCTTTTAACAAATGCAAAATGGCAGAAAAAATTCCTATGAGTGTCTTTCCTGAAGAAGTTGGAGTGCAGATTACCATGTTTTTCCCATTCAATAAGCCATTCTTTACTGCCTTTTCTTGAGGAGGATAGAGTTTAATATAACCCAAACTCTTCAATTTATCCAAAAAATACGAAGGTATTCCGTATTGGTTTAATTCTTCAATGTACAATTTAAGGAGTTCTCTTTATATAACCCGGTTTAGGCTCAAATATATGACCTTCATTTGATAGATGCTTTAATATTTTATCAGCTTCATATCTAGGAATTCCCTCACTTTCAGCTAAATTCAATACTTCTTCCCTTTCTACAGGATCATTTTCATAACCCAATTTTCCCAATATCTCAATTATTTTCGAATGTTTATCTCTTTGTGACTTGGGAAAGCCAGTTAATGTATCAACGTCTACTTTTTGCGTCTTTACATCTATCAAAGCTTGTTCCATCATAGTTCGCATTAAACTTATAGCTTGAATTGCATCCTCAGATGTGCATTCATTCCTTAATGACATTCTTGCTTTTGCTTCTGTTAACCTTATCAAAGCTTCCAACTGTCTAGGAGTTATTGCTATTGTTCCATCATCTTTATATGAAAGTTCTCGCATTTTTAGGTAAAAATCCATAATTTCTTTCATAGCCTGTTTTGAAAGAACAGGTTTAACATTCTTTCTTGCATACACAACATATTTTCTTAGAAGCTCTGGACTAATTATATCTTCCCCATATTTAATTTCCGAAGATGCATGCAAGTTAAGTATATGTTCAGCTAATTTTGTATCTTCTTCTTTACTTGGAACATCGATTAAAGGAAATATCAAATCAAACCTTGATAGCAATGTTATAGGCAAATCTATGTTTTCGGCTATAGTCTTAGTTTTATCAAATCTTCCTAAATGAGGATTTGCTGCTGCTAATATAGCACATCTAGCATTTAGAGTTGCAACTATACCAGCTTTAGCTATGCTAACTGTTTGTTGTTCCATTACTTCATGCATTGCTACTCTATCTTCAGGTCTCATCTTATCTATCTCATCAACCATAGCAATTCCTTGATCAGCTAAAACTAGAGCACCTGCTTCTAAATAAAAATCGCCTGTGTTTTTATCCCTAACGACTGCAGCTGTAAGTCCTGCTGCTGAAACTCCTTTACCAGAAGTATATATTCCCTTTGGTGCTAGTTGTGCCATATATCTTAGCAATTGAGTTTTAGCTGTTCCTGGATCTCCTACAATTAATATGTTAATATCCCCCCTTATTTTTACACCGTCTGGTAAAACTTTAGGCACGCCACCAAAAAGTTGAAGTGCCAATGCAAGCTTAATATGTTGCAATCCATGAATTGATGGAGCTATTGAATTCACTATTCGCTGAACTATATCGGGCATAGATGCTAATTTTAGAATTTGTTCTTCATCTTCCTTCGTTATTGTTTCTTCCTCAAACCCCTTTTCTTTTACTTCTAAGCTTATTGCATACAAATAAGTCCTAAAAGCGAGCTCCTCATAATCTCTTTCTCTTTTTTCCCTCAATATACCTACAACCGTTACCCTGTTTCCAGGATAAGCTTTATCAACAAGGTCATCTTCTATATGAACCTCAATAGTTCTTGGTATTTGTCCTGCAGGAATTTCCTCCGTTAATTCTTGAATGATTAACTTCTGGAAATCTATCATTCTTCTATCCAATATTCTTAAATCTTTCCTTCCACAATAAGGACATTTCTGGGATTCAAATTTCTGTATTGAAGCTTCAGCAAAATTTACTTTAAATTCGTTTTTACAGCTCAAGCATACATATCTTGCCTCAACGAGCTTTTGCCTTATTTTACTTGCTTTTGTTACTATTCCTTTAACTTGAATTAAACTTCCTACATGTTTTCCCCTGATGTTTCTTATTTTAAGTTGATTTTCTTCAATGTAAATATTAAAGATTCGTCCGTAGAACTTGTATACCTTTCTTGAATATTCTTGGTCTATTTCTTCTATTAATTCTCTTATTGCTTCGTTAAGCTGTTCTAAATGATCCTCTGGTTTTTGTAAAAGATTCAAAGCAAGTTCTTGGTCATATATAAACAAATCTTCATGATTGATTTCTATTGAAATTTGATTAAAGGTTGGCATTTCTCTTATCTTATTGTAGTAGATTCTTTTCTCTTCTCTTGTGAAATTCTTAAGAAAATCTTTATATTGCTCTTTAAGATTAGCTTGCATTTTCAAACTTTTCTAAGATAACTATTATTTAATACATTTTCAAACCATTCTTTTAAAACTTCATTCAATTTCATCACTAAAAATTTTTCCTCATTTGAAAGCAATGGTAATATCTTTCTATAATCTTCTATTCTTAAAATTATTTGCAGAATTTTTTCAACTCTCTTATTACAAATATCATGAAGAATATTTTTAATTTCCTTTGGATCAAAATCCAGTTTTTTATTTTCTGAAAGGTAAAGCAAATCCTTAACTTGTAGATAAAAATCTTCCTCTAACTTTTTAAGATCCTTATTTTTTGATTCATAAAAAAGAATTTTCTTTAAATCTGATATACTAATTTGTGGAGGAGGATATTCTACAATATATTCGCTGGATAAAACTCTTGCCAAAGCTCGAGGTATTTCTACATAGGCATCTTTTTTAAAAGGACCAAATTTTCTTCCATCAAATTCAATCTGTTTATAATCTTTGAGAACTTTTACTCTAACTTTACTAAGCTCATAGTTGACAAAATTTTCAATTAAAAGGCTATTCATTTCAATTAACATTTGATAATTAAAATTAAATACTAATCTTTAAACTTAGCTTTTTAAAAAAATTAAGATGCTTTAATGTGCAAATTTTGAGATAAGTTATTTAAATAACTTTGAATGTCTTCATTCCAACCCATTTTTTTATAAATTTTTGATTTGAATTCTTCATTTTTTAGCATTAGCAATAAGAACCAAAACATTTCAGTGTTAGCTTTCCTCATAGACATATGGCATTTCTTAGCAATTTCAGAAATAATGATACTTCTAAGGTCATTTGCCTTTCTTTGTCTAGACATTAATCTTAAAATTTCAGGAAATTCGATTTTTGAATAAGTTGGCTTTGTTGATTTTGAAAGTGCTACGCCTGCAGTCATCATCTCAAGGAAATACAATAAGAACCTCCACATTCTTTTTTTGTTGGCTAAGGTTCTATAATAATCGGCCTTTGCCAATCTTGAATAAGCTAATTCTAAATCTTCATATTTAGTATAAAATTTATGAATATTTTCTTCAATCCAAAGCATTAATGTTTCTGGGTCATAAGCATATTCATCGACTGCTTTTCTAGCTGATGAAACTGTTGTTGCGTATATAATATGCCTAATGACACTAAAAACATCAGTTTGCCTATCTTTAGCTCCAGCAATGTTAACCTCTTTTAAGCCTATTTTACCAAAAATAGAGGCAATTTGAAGATCAATTATTGCACTCCTCATATCACCTGAAGCTCTTTCTGCTATTATTTTCAAAGCGTCAAATTCATAAGAAATATTTTCAATCTTACAAATCTTTTCTAAATACGATATTATTTGCTTGGATGAAAGCTTTTTCATCTCAATCATTAAAGCCTTATTTCTTATTTGCCAAAGCTCAGGATTCCAAGCATCGTTGGCAATGAGCGCTATTGGATATTTTGTTTGGTCTATCAAATCTGATATAGATTTTAATATTGTGGGAGCTTTTGAGCCTTCTATGCTATCTATTTCATCGATTAAAATTAATTTTTTTCTTCTTTCCAAACTTTCTTCGCTACTAAAAGGTAATGCTATTTTTCTGATAGTTTCAGAGCCTTCCAAGTCTCCAGCATTTAATTCAAGTAATTCTAAATTGTATTGAATTGCAGAAACTTCAACAAGCAGAGTTTTACCTATGCCAGGTGGACCATAGATTAAGACAGCTTTTTTTATAGGCGGTTTACCTTTAAGCCAAATATTTAACCATTCTAAATACTCTTCTTTTGCTTCTTCGTTTCCAACAATATCTTCAATTCTTCTAGGTTTATGTTTAATTATCCATAATTGAGACCTTGATTCACTTAACATACTCCTTACATATTAGAATCATTTTTGCAATCAAGGATGCAAGTTGAATTTCTTCATTAGATCCTTCCATCAATCTATATTCATAATCTCCCAAAGTTTCTATTAGCCTTATCTTGCATTCTTCTGGCACATTTAATCTTCCAATTTCTCTATGCAAATAGTAAACAATATCTGAGCCAGGAATTCCATCAATATAAAGCATCTTAACAACAGATTCTCTTGCTTCTGAAAATTTTCCTTTTACAACACTATCCAATATAGCTTTAATTTCCTTTGGTTTCACTGCACCAGCTACTTTATAAACAATCTCTTGATTCACCTCTCCTAACAATGAACTACTTTGAAGAACATTTATCGCTTTTCTCATATCACCTCCACTTACTTCAAAAATGGCTTCTAAACCGTCTTTAGTATACTTTACGTTTTCTTTGTTTGCAATTTCAATTAATCTATTAATTATATCATCTTTACTTAATGGACTAAATCTAAAAACAACTGTTCTAGACTGTATAGGCTCAATAATTTTGTTGCTATAATTACATGTTAGAATAAAACGTATATTTCTAGCATAAATTTCCATGATCCTCCTTAGAGCAGTTTGTGCATCATTGGTCATTGCATCACTTTCATCCAATATAACAATTTTAAAAGGAATCTCTCCTAAAGCTAATGTCTTTGCAAATCTCTCTTTTATCTTTTCTCTAATTGTATCAATCCCTCTCTCATCGCTATTATGAAGTAGTATGGGTGAATTGCCTCCCCAAAAAACTTGGGAATCAGGAATACAAAAATCGTAGACATACCCATCGAAATCATGTTCTTCTATTTTATCTATCCTGACCACAGAAATGTTTGATTTAATTAAATTTAAAATTCTTTTTTTAAGCAATACACCGCCGGAATCAGATAATATTTCAAGCGCGACACGTTTATTAATTCTATCCTTTTCTTTTATACCAAACTCTTTTAAATAAGGTATCAATATGTTAGAAGGTATGTATTGATTATCCAAGGATTTTGAATCGTTATATGATATCAAAAAATCACCTTGTTTTAAAAGAGAAGCTTTAATAGGCACAATTTCGCCTAAACTATTTAAAATCATGACAGAATGCGAACCTGTAATTGCTATAGAACCACCTTCATAAAATATTTTCAAGATTTTTCTTACACGGTGTCTTGAAATTTTCTTTATTCTTTTGAAAATAATTTTATAATTTGAATTTAAACTTTGAGAAAACAAGTTTATAGGATATGCATATTTTGATTTATCATTTTTAAAAAATTCTTTGTCCAACTCGTTAAAATCTGTTTCAAAAACATAATCATCGTAAAACAATCTTACTTTTGTATCAGGATGTACCGACGCATTTAATTCTAGAACATTATTTCTCCACTCATTTTTATACAAATCCATTACAAAAGCCAAAGCGGTCGCAGTTTTACCTACACCTGCTGGCCCTGTAAAAAGCATATGAGGGACATTCCTCTCTTGTATGAGTCTTTTTAAACTTTGAATTATTTCATTTTGATTTATAACATCATCTAATGTTTTTGGACGATATTTTTCTACCCATATTAATTCTTCGCTCATTTTAAATTAGCTTATAATAAAATATTTTTATAACAATTAATGAATTTCTTTTAGATAAGGTTATTTTCGTTCATAACCTTTAACTTTTCTATTTCTTCGGATTTATCAATCAATTTAGTTATTAAATTAAATATATCAGAGCTCTCATTTGCTACTATTATTCGTATCTTACCAAATTTTTTTTCTTTAACAATATTGTACTTTTTAAGAAATTCAACATATTTTACAACAGAAGAGAAGAAGCTATCAGATATTTTTGCAAGTGCACTTATGTTTATCTGTCTTTCGCTCACAATAACTTTTAAAGTTCTAATCTTCCATCTTGCGCCCAACAGTTCTTCTATAAAACTTTTTCTTTCCATTATAGATCCAGATTCTTTTCAATTATTTCTGAAGGTATATCTAAAGATATAAAACTTCTTCTTCCTCTGCCTATACTTTTTACCTGTACATTTATTAAGCCTTTATTTTTCAAATTTCTTACATATGTCCAAAATTGAGTATATCTACGAGGACTTTCTCCGTACTCTTCGCATATTAAATTATAATTTTCTTTTACACGATTTATCGGTATGCTTGATTCTTCAGAATTTTTAAATGACCTTGCAATTGCTTTAAGAATTATTTTTTCATGCCTATCTAAAGATTGTATTATCTCTTGATTAAAGCCAGGATACATCTCGCTAAAAGCTAGCTTAACATGTTCCAATGTTACTTTATTCAACATCTTCATTTCTGCAATCTTTACTGAACGCCAAAGAATTTCGAGCGCAAATCTTGCATCCCCGTTTCCTTGTCTATCATAACCTACCCTGTTTGAAATTTCCATGATTATATTATCATTCACTACATCAGATTGTAAGGCTTCATCAGCTCTTTCTTTAAGTATAGTATAAAGCTCTTTAGATGTGTAGGGATTGAATTTAATCATGTTTTTCTGCAACGTACTAAGAATACTTTCATTCAATCTATAAAGCAATGATATATCTCTTAAAACTAGTACAAAACTTATCCGGCTTTTTCCTTTTGAAATCTCTGGAAATCTTGTTAAATCATATAAAGTGTCTGCTTCAGAACGAATTAAATAATCTGCTTCATCTAAAGTTAGCAATATTCTAAGATTTTCTTCTTCCAAATAATCTATAAGCCAGTCTAGTAATTGTTGAGGAGAAAAACCTCGCTTTGGTATGTTGGGTATAAGGGATTCAATTATTTTTCTTACAACCATGAATTTTGTTCTTTCTATTTGACAGTTTACATGAATATACTGAAGATTAATCCCTCTCTTGCTTGCCTCATCTGCGATCAACTTTCCAAAGAACTTCACAACAGCAGTTTTTCCAGTTCCAACAGGCCCGTAGCAAATTACACGATAAAATGGAAAATCATTATAATTTAATAGTCCATTAAAATATGAAGCAAGAAGATTTAGTTGCTCTTCTCTATGAGGAAGATGAGAAGGAACGTATTCCGGAAATAATTTAGATTCATCTTTAAATAAGCTAGGAAAATTGAACAAGCGTGAAATATTATTTTCAGTCATCTAATATAAAATATTTTATAATAATTTATATTTTTCTTCTTGATAAAAAAATTAAATATAATTTCGAATTAAGGAATGAAATAAAAAAGCGATCGTAGATTGGTTGTATGATTATTATATAGTCCGGATTCTTCAAATTTATCTTAATTCCATATGAATTAAGAATTGCACCTACTTCTTTTTCTATAAAAGTTCCACTTATTCCAAATCTCGATGTGCATCTCACCGCAAAACTTTTATTTCTTAAATTTTGAATGTTTTCTGAAATCCAGTTTTTTATTGCTTCTTTGTAATCCTTTGTTTCAATATCTATAGGTATAACCTTTATGAAATAGGTTTTATTTACATTCTTTAATATAGATGCAAGATCTTCCTTTGTTACATTCGATTCTATTAATGATAAACCTGGCTTTATAGCTTTAATTAAGATTTTTGCATTTTCGTCTTTTTGGAAAATTAAACTTAGAACCTCCTCTACAGCTCTATCTTCCTTATTCTGCGGTGAAGTGATAATTATTTTCAACTTAATATTTCAAATTTAAAGATTTATTTTAAGTATTGCTAGAAATATTTGTGGAACATTTAATTCAATGTAGATGTGGCAATCTGCTTAACTTCGATGATGAAGAAGGTGAAAAGATTGTTTTTTGTAAAGATTGCTATATGAATTATGTCATTGAGCTTAAAAATGGGGAATTTAAAATAAAAAAATTTTACTATTTCCCTGACGATTGATCAACTTAAGCTCTTTTCTATCTCAGCTAGCTTAGCTTTTAGCTCTAAATTCTCTTTTTTTAGCTTTTCGATTTCATCATGTAAAACTTTTATTTCCGCTTTATTCTTTAGCTGCTCATTTATTCTATATATCGCTTCCTTTGCTGCTCTTATTACTCTATTATCCAAATCTCTTTCCAATATTTTTTTCAAAGGAGCTAAACATCTTTCCTCTCCTAATTGTTCCAATGCCTTTATAGCTGTTATTCTAACTTTGTAAAAATCGTCTTCAAGAAATTGCAAATAATCTTCAAATAAACTTGGATTATCTTTTAAATATTTACCCAAAGCTTCGACGGCCGCCACTCTTGAGTTATTATGGTAATCTTTTTTAGTGTATGTTTTTAAAACTTCTATTGCTTTAGATAATCTTATCTCTCCTAGAGCTCTTAGAGCCCCAGCCCTTACTGTATCTGCATGAGATTCTATAGAAAGAGATTGAATGATAAAATCGAAAAGATCTTCCCTTTTTTGCTTTCCTAAGCTTATTAAAGCTTGTTCTTTCTCTCCATAGCCTTGACCATTTTTTACAACATTCTTAAGCCTTTCAATAACTTGATCTTCCTTAAATTCCCCTAAAGCTTTAGCAACTTCTTTTGTAACTTTAGGATCTTTATCTTCCAATCCTTTCAACAAAGCTTGTAAGCTTTCTTTATTTTTTATTGTAGAAAGAGATTTAGCAGCTTCAGCTCTTACTCCCCAAAATTCCTCATAGAGTAGAGCATTGGAAAGTCCTTCAACTATTTTTTCTTCAACTTTTTCTTTCAAAGACCTTATAGCTCTAATTTTGCTAATTACAGTCTTGCCATTTTTTAAAATTTGTAATAAATTATTATAATCATCTTCTCTAACAATATTAGCTATCAAAAGCCAACCATATGGGTCAACGTCAACGTATTCAGGTTTATCTTCTAGTGAATAGACAAAAACTTCTTTTCTATCTTTAATCGTAACTCTTTCCAGAATTTCCTTGTCTTTTAGTTTAATTAACAAATCTAAATTTAATTCATATAACTTTTCAGACTCTTGAGATAAGTAAATTTTTAATTTCTTATTCTCAAAAGACCAATTGAATTTAATTAAAGGATGGCCTGGCTGATAGAGAAATTGATCGAAAAATTTTTCAAAGGTTAATCCTGTAGTTTCTTCTATTACTTGCCTGAAATCTTCCGTTGTTGCAACATTAAATTTATACTTATTAACGTATCTTCTCATAACATTCCAGAAATTTTCTTCACCTAACTCATATCTCAACAAATGTAAAACTAATGAACCTTTTTCATAGGTATGCCTATCAAAGAGTTCTGTAGGTGTAGCATAAACTTTCGTAACTATTGCCCTTTTATAATTCTTTGATTCTTCAAAATAAGAATCAGATTTTTGTAACATGTCATAAATGAATTCATTCCAACCCCTTGAATGTTCTTTATACAATGCTTGGAAATAGGTAGCAAATCCTTCATTTAACCATATATGAGACCATTCTTTACAAGTGATAATATCGCCAAACCAAGTATGAGCTATTTCGTGTGCCAGCAATCTTTCAGCACCCGTTTCCATTCTCGCTATTTTGTCATATATGCTATCCTCTGTTAATGTTGTGGCAGTTACATTTTCCATACCTCCATATATAAAATTCTTAACCGGAACATTCGTATATTTTTCAAATGGATATCTAAACTCAAGAGCTTTCGAAAAAAATTCTAATATGTCTTTAGTTTCTTTGTAGCTTTCTTTTGTATCTTCTTCTTTACCTTTAGGACCATAATGTATAATTTTAACTCCATCCCAGTCTTCAACAATTTCCTCGTATTGACCTATAACCAATGTTAAAAGATAAGGTGCGAATGGCTTGTCCATAATCCAGTGATATATTGTCGAATTTTCTTCCTCTACAATTTCTGCTAAATATCCATTTGAAATTGCTTTATAACCTTTAGGTACATAAACAATAACTTCAGAAGTTATCTTTTCTTCAGGAGAATCAATACATGGATACCAATATCTTGAATCTTCATCCTCTCCTTGAGACCAAATTTGCAATAATTTCTTAGAATTATCCTTATTTGATTTTATAAAATATAGACCTTTCTTAGGATTTATCTCGTATTCAATAAAAATTTTGAGCTTTTCAGATTCTTTTAAGTTACCGTTTCTTAATTTCAATCTCAATTTTTTTCCATCATAATCATAGCTAAATTCTTCAAAACTTTCTATCTCAATTCTTTTTATGTTAAAGGAAACAGCGTCGAGCTTTATTTCATTTACCCCATCAACCAACGCTCTTAAAGTAAGCTCTGCATTTCCATTAATGACTCCATTTTCAAAATTAGGTTTTAAAATAAGTTTAACTTTTTCCAAATCGATTTTTCTTTCTTCTCTGTAATGCTTAAAAGAGCCTTCCAGCTCAAATGGAATCTCCATATTTGTATAGAATAGCTGAATTTACTTTTATAATTTAAAATCAGAACTCAAGATCCTAATCATCCTTTTTGTCATCGGGGTCTTTTCATCATCAAAATATGATTATCTTAAAGACTTTTTAACTATTTTTTCCGCTAACTGAACAGGTATGTCTAATATTCTAGCAATTTCTTCATATGTCAACGTTGGGTCTATTCTTAGAAGTGCTTCTACTTTCTTATCTAATTGCTCTTCCTCTGTACCTCTATCGAAAAAGTTTATTTGTGCAACAGCTGAACCACTGATGTAAACACTCGGAATCTTTTTATTCTTCTCATGAGCATTTTCAAGCATGATACTTCCATCTTCTGGATTAAATGAAACAAGCTTACCGAATAAAATTCTATCATCAATAGTTCTTACTTCAACAAAGCTTCCAATTTTTTCTTTAATTTTTTTGTAAAGAGATGACCCTTCGATTTTTTTCACCTTTATTGAAAATCCTTTAAGGCAATATAAATCTTTTAATTCAAAATTAAAAAAATTGATGCGACCGCCGGGATTTGAACCCGGGTCCTCGGCTCGGAAAGCCGACGTCCTTCCTAGCTAGACTACGGTCGCTCTACTAATTATACATCTTTAAAATGATTATAAAATTATCCCCCGAGTGGGATTTGAACCCACGATCTTCCGGTATCCGCTGATACAAGCTCATCATTGGTTAAACCACTTCGCTTGTACGAATACCTACAGCCGGATGCGTTACCAGGCTACGCTACCGGGGGGTTCTAAGTTATAAATTAAATAATCATAATTTAAAATTTTACAAAGAGCTAAACCTATCATAATTCGAAATATGACAAAGTGCTCCGGGCCGGACTTGAACCAGCGACCTCCCGGTCTCTAAAAAACTTCTTCAGCCGGGCGCTCTCCCACTGAGCTACCGGAGCACACTATAATATTATTTGAATTTAAAATAAATTGTTTTCTTTAAAATTGAACTTTATTATACCATACAGCATATGCATCATGAGCATGTATAGATTCAAAGGCTCGAGCCTCAATTTTCAAAGCGTTGGGAAATTGCTCAATACAGCTCCTTACAACATCTTCAACAAACCTTGTATTTTCCTGAGAATCCAATATTAACTTAGCTTCATCTATCCTCTTTAAGTATTCTGAAGGAACAGCTGAAAAGCATGAATCCATTTTCTTTGCAATATCATCGAAATCTAAAATTTCTTTAGATTTGATCTTTACCTTTAATTTAGCTCTTTGCATATGTCCTATACCTGTAACTTCTTTGCTGCAAGGACATGCAGTTATTCCAATTTTTTCAAATTCATATAAATAAGAATTATCTTCATTTAGTTGAATTTTTATTCTCATAAACTGATCAGAATAATTTACAGGATAATCAAACTTTGCTATAACCTTACATTTACCTAAAGTTTTATTTACAGATTCAGAGATCATCTTAAGTACTTTTTCGATTAAATCATTCTCTTTCCTAGCTTCATTTATAGCTTTTACAAGCCTACTCATATGAACGCCTCTTTTTATTGTTGGAACAATTACGGTTAACTTTACAGGAAGATTATAACCTCTTATTCCTATAAGCGTGGATAAATTAGTTAAGCCTGCATAAATTTGTATGTTTGTTTCTTCTTCATGAACATCCTTGACCTTTGACAAATCGATCTTAGGTTCTTGCATAACCTTTATTTATACACTCTTCATAACATATTTATTTCTTTCTTAAGAATTCAATTGATTCTAAAATTTTTTTTCTTTCTTTACATCCTATGCATTCATTGCAAGGTTTTTCACTTGTTGAATGACAGCTCCATGTATATTCCAATGGTACATTATATTGTATTATATATTTTAAAAGGTCAATTTTACTAAACTTTTTAAAAGGCAAAACAACTTTCAAACCCTTAATTTTACCTACAATTGTTCCTTTTTTAATTGATGAATTAATACTATTTATAAATGCATCGTTAACATCAGGTAATCTTAACGTATCTTCTTTTGTATGACCCGTGAATATTCTTGAAACACCTAGCGATTCTGCAAAATAAACAGATATATAGAAGAAAATTCCGTTTCTTGCAGGAATATAAAAACTTGGTAAGTTAAAACCATTTAAAATCTTTCTTGAAAAACTATCGTTTAAATCTGATATTTCTTTTAAGAATTGCAGATCTACTTCAATATGGCTTTTTACATTGGCCAATCTTGAAAGATATCTTGAAGCTTCAATTTCTTTTTGATTTCTACGATAATAGTTAAAGGATAAAGAATGAATTTCAAAATTAAATTGCTTCAAAATAAATAATAATGTTGCAGAATCGATTCCTCCTGATAAAAGAATTATACAGCTTTTATCTTCTACTCCTTCCAAAAGCTCCTTTTCTAGCTCCTTCATAAATTTCAACTTTTATCATCTTAATATGTTCAGGAAGAACTTGGATTAACTTCTTACTAATATCTTTTGCTAGGTTTTCAGTTGTTACTTCTTCATTCAATAAATACAGGTCTTTTTTTGGTAGCTCTATTTTAAACTCATCATAGCTAATTATGACCTTATCTTTATATTCCTCCTTCACATACCTTTTAGAAGCTATGAGCTTATGATCATACAATGATAAAGTATTCTTAATCATTTTTTTTAGTTCACCAAAATCTATAATCATATCAAAATCTTTTTGAATACCTATCAATTCTATTTTTACTTTTGCTGTATGACCGTGCAGTGGATAACACTTAGAATGATTGGGGATGAAATGCGCATAATCAAACTCGTCTTCTATAAAAATTCCTAATTCTTCTTGAGACATCTCACAGTATGAATGAACATATAATTAATCCTATTAAAACTTTTTTATCTATAAAAATAATTGTTAATATACATATTTTTAATGAAATTTAAATATTAAATATTTGTTTTAAAATTCGATGAAATCAAAAGCTATTTCTAGAAATGTGATTGTTGTAATAGTTGTTGTCGTAATTCTAGCTGGAGTAGCAGCATACCTAGCTCAATTTTACTTAGCTCCTCCATCAAGTAGCGGAGCAGGTAAGACATTAACAGTCAACATCTATATAGGCGTGAATAAAACAACGAGTAGCAATCCCCAGGATTATGGAAGATATTTAATTGTTCAACTACCTGCCAATGCTACATTTAAGGCAGGAGAACAAGTTCAAATAATTTTACACAACAATGATACATTCCCAAATCCCCACGTTCTTGCAATCTATTTGAATGGAAATTTTGTAACAACGGTTCAAGCTAACGCTATGTCAACTGGTTCAGTTACAGTTACATTACAAGCAGGTACATACACAATAAGTTGCCAGATTTACTGCGGGGCTTATCATTTAGTAGTAGGTAAAATGCAAAACGTTATGTTATTATCAGTAAGCTAATTCAATAGATTATTTCAAAATCGCTAAACTCATTCAAATATTTTTCTTGAATTATTTCGATGTTTGTAACCAAAGCACCTTCTGGTCCTTTTTTGCAAAATTCTAGTATCTTATTAACATTTTCCTCATCACCTTCAAATATAGCTTCAACCCTTCCATCAGGCAAGTTTTTTATCCAACCATTTATGTTTAGCTTTTTAGCTAACTTATATGTATAGTACCTAAAAGAAACGCCTTGAACGATGCCTTCTATGAATACATGCACTCTGACTTTTTTATCCACAATTTTAAGGTGATAATATTTGGGAATTTATTTTTTCAATTAGCTTTTTTATATTCTCTTCGTTTATTTCAGGTGAAAAGCACGTTTTACCTTTACATATATATACGCCTTCTTTTTGATAGGATTCATTTGATTCCTGAAAATTAGTATACATTGATGGATGTAATAGAAATTTAAGATTTTTCATATATGAAAAAGCTTCTCCCATGTCTTGAAAAACAAGTTTAACTTCAATCGGATTTAATGCGAAAAGTAAAGAATTAGCAAATGAACTTGCAAATACATTAAATCTCGGATAACTGTATGCTAACATAGAAGCTATATTCATAGATATTTTCTTATAATCATCGTTATTTAAAATAAAACCAGCTAACATAAGCTCTCTGACAGCTAAGGAATTTTCTTGAATTGGATGATAGCTTTCTTTTAATAGGCCAAAATCTTCATCTAAAGTTACTTTATCTTTTAATAGCCCGTATTCATCTAAATAATAGTTTGTTAAAACCTTACAAATATGATCGATTTTATCGAGATAATATTTATCAAATGTTAGTTGATACAAATTGTTTAAAAGTCTGAGAAAAAGGACATTGTCGTTTAGATAAGAAATTTCTTGTTTTAAAGAATGAACTATTCCCTTCTCCCTTAATCTTTTATTTATTATCACTTCAGCAATTTCCTTGGCCAATTTTACGCTTTCTTCTTTACCAAATATTATCCCATAAAAAATTAAAGCGTCTGCACAAATTGAGTTATAGCAACTGTATAGATTTGGATCTTTGTATGGTTCCTTCATTTTTAGTCTTTCGTCTAAAGATTTTGAATAATATTCCTCATCAGCATCTTGACTAGCATAAAATAAATTTTCTTTTATATCGAACATTTTATTCATAAGATACGAATAAGTTTTATCGCATGCTTCTTTGAAATCATTTTCATTTGTTAAATAATATGCTATTGAATATATCTTCAATAGATTAGAATTGGTTTCTAACATTTTTTCATAATGGGGTGTCTTCCAATCTCTTGTAACACTATATCTGAAAAATCCACCTTCTATTCTATCATAGAGTCCATTCAAAATACCCTTTAATGTTTTTACAAACATCAATTTGAATCCTTCCTTTTTTGTAAGCATATACATATTTTCTAAGAAAAGTATTGCATCAGGTAGAGGAAATTTGGATTCCATTCCAAAACCTCCATATATGTTATCGAAAGAATTGATTAATATGTCAGCAATATCCCATATAACCTTTACATTCAATTCACCTTTAGGTGGCTGAGTTCTTTTTATCTGTTGCTGTTGTTCTAAATCTTTTATTTTTTCACTCTTTGAAAGAGAGATCATTTCTTTTAGAATTTCTTTAAATTGTTCTGGAGGAACATAAGTTCCCCCTGTGATAATATTACCTTCATATGTTAAGAAAACAAAAGTTGGGTAACCTCCAAAGTTATATCTTTCACTTATATCAGGTCTTTCATCTACATCAACCCTAATAGGGATGAAGTTTTCATTTATTAGTTTTATTACTTCTTCATCAGAGTAAGTTGTTTCATCCATCACATGACACCAATGACACCAAACACCAGATAAACTAAGCAGAATTAATTTATTCTTCTTTTTAGCAAGCTCAAAAGTTTCCTTATTCCAATATTTCCAATTTATCTTCCAAGCATTACCCCTAATTCTCTCATTCATTTACTTAACTTTTGTATTATTTAAAATATATTAGGTTAACTTATTCACTCTGATTGGCATCTTTACAAGTTCTTTTCCGCATATTTCGCAAAGATCATCGGATTCAGAAAATCGATTACAATGTTTGCAAAAGTTTTTCCAAATTATTTTATTCTTAATACCTAAGGTTGCAATACTTTTGAATCGTATATTTAAATTTGACAATATATTTTGTATTGAATAATCGTCTGTATAAACTATAAAATTCTCTTTATATATCTCACTTAATTCTATCGCTGCTGCTATTAATTCAATGTCAGCTTCTGAAAGATTCTTTTTAAAAAATCTCTTAGATTTTTCATTGGCAACCTTTATTGCATTCTTCGAAGGTTCATAAATTATAGCTTTTGAAAGTATGTATTCCAATCTTAATTTAGATTTTAAACTTCTTGCTTCCATCGCTACTTTTGAAGTTAAGTATATTTTTTCACATTCTAATTTTAAATCATGAATTAGAACAGAAGTGTCGATTAAGCAAATCATATATCGAGAACACTTCTAATTCTTATCTTATCATAAAATTTATTTGAAAATCTAATAAAATTCAAACTTTTATTCGACCCTTTAATTCTTATAACTTCATTAGCTTTACAATTTCTCTTTATATTCCCATCTATTATGGTGATAAAATCCTTATCGGAACTTACTTCTAAATTAACATAAAATGGAACAACTAATACACGCGAACCCCATTTGAGTGGATTTAATGGATCTACAACGAAAACATTAAGATTGGGGTCTATAATAGGTCCATTTCTACTTGCAATATAAGCTGTTGAGCCTAAGCTACTAGAAATTATTATTCCATCGCACCTTCCTGAAAATATTTTAGTATCATTCATATTTACAGAAAACGTTGATACTTTTCCAATGTTTGATACATGAATTAAAACTTCATTTAATGCATATATTACTCTTCCTTCATGAAAAATTTCTATTAACTTTCTTTTTTCTACTTTAAAATCCCCTTTTAATAATTTTTTTAAATTCTCCTCAAGATTGCTTGGATCTACTTCACATAAAAATCCAACACTCCCAAATTTTATTCCTAAAAGCTTGGAATTGTAACCTACTAATTTATTAACATGCACAAGCAAAGTTCCATCTCCGCCGAGCCAAATTATAAAATCCAAATCCTTTTCATTCCACATTATATTCTTCTTTCCTACAATCTGAGCAATCTCATCATCATAGTAAACTTCAATTTTATTTTTAAATAGAAAATCCTCTATTATAGAAAGATACTTCAAAGCTTCTTTATCATTCTTTGATATAATGCCTACTTTCATTGTTCAGATATTATATTGCAAAATATTTATAGCAAAGAAGCCTATATAAACCTATGAGTGTTAAAATAGCTGATGCTGGTTCTATTAAAGAAGGCTCATACATTGTTATCGAAGACGTACCTTGCAGAGTTGTTGAGGTTGAGAAATCAAAAACAGGTAAGCATGGCTCTGCAAAGGTAAGAATAGTCGGTGTTAGTATAATCGATAGTTCAAAAAAAGTTTTAACTGTTCCTGCAGATGCACAAGTGAACATTCCAATTATTGAAAAAAAGTATGCTCAAGTAATAAATGTATTGCAAGATACGGTTCAATTAATGGATTTATCAACATATGAGTTTTATGAAGTTCCCAAACCTAAGGAATTAGCTGATAAACTATCCAATGGAATGGAGGTTGAAGTTTGGCAAGTATTAAATTACAAATTTATCTCCAGGATTAGGTAGGTTTCAATTTTTCTCTTTCTTCCAAAGTATTTTCTATTCCTTTAGCAAACAAGTAATAGTTTAACTTATCTTTACTCATGATTTCAATTCTTAGTCTTTCATAGATTGCTTCTTCTAAATTGGCAATACCACATCTCTTTTTAATATCCTCATAACTTTCAAATTTTTTCTTACTTCTCTCAAAAAGAATCTTTTCTACAGTTTTCTTACCAATCCTTTCAAATAACTCAAGTGAATGCATTCTAGGAGATATGGGACCTGATGTATTGAAGAATTCAACGAATCGTTGTTCATCTGTTTTAACTATTTGCTTTAATATATTATCCAACTCAATCTTTGCCTCATCAACTAGTTCCTCATAAATCAGCCTAGCACTAATCCTTTTTATCTTTGTCCTGCCAAATTTTCCTGCATAAACTAACTCATCTTTTTGTAGAACAACTCCAGGGTCTGAAACAACTTCCAGCAAAGTAAAGTAGTCTTTACCTAAACTTTGCGAATAAACTTCTTTAAATTTTTGAAAACTAAAAGGAGGCTTTTTTTCCTTCACGCTTTTTTGTGGAATATTATACGCTAATATATAAACAAAGTCTTCATAATAGTATCTTTTCTTATAAGAAAAACTCATTGGAATTATTTATGAATAATAGAAAGAATTTTTTCTAAATCTTCTCTACTAAAGTATTTATCAGAAGGCAAAATGGATCTTAATTCTTCAATATTTGTTGGCATTATATTAACAATTTGTACACAAATATCACGTGTTAAATTTAACTGATTCATCAACTTATCTATAATTTCTTTTGCTTTATCTGCAGGAATTTTAGAAAATTTTTTAACGTATTCATACATTTTTTTCTGACCCTCTTTTAACTCATTTTCGGACATTCTCTTCTCTAGTATTTCTAATACCTCAGGTAAACTAATATCTTTATAATATAGTATCTTCATTTTTGATTAACTAATATGATATAATTTATATGCTTATAACATAATAATATTTTCTAATAATTTAAAAATGCCAGCCACAAAAGGGTATAGGAAAAAAACGAGAAAATTATTATCTTATAGGAGAGCAAGAAAAGGTCTATCACAATATATGATAAACTATGATATTGGAGAGAAGGTAATAATAAACATAAATCCTATAAGAATTGAGACTGCACCTCATAAAAGATATCAAGGTAAAGTTGGAACAATAGTAGGAATTAGAGGTAAAGCATACATAATTGAGTTAAATATTGGTAGTAAAGTTAAAAAAATCATAACAACAAAAGAACATATTATGAAATACCAAGCTGTAAATGAGCTCAGGGCTAGATAGATTTAAAGATTATGTAACAAAGAACAAAATAGACTGTGAAATTATTATTTTAAACGAAAGTACAAGAACTTCACAACTTGCTGCTAAAGCGTTAGGTTGCACAGTTGCAGAAATTGCTAAATCTATAGTTTTTACATGCGACAGACCTTTCATAATTATACTATCAGGCGATAAAAGGGTAAATTTGAATAAGCTTTCAAAAATTGTGAATTGCAACCCTAAATTAGCAGATGCTAATAAAGTCTACGAAGAAACAGGATATTCAATTGGAGGTGTGCCTCCTTTTGGCCATAAGAAAGAAATTAAAGTTTATTTAGACAAATCAATTGAAAGGTTTAAACATGTTTATGCCGCTGCAGGAGAAAGCAATGCAATAATAAAAATTTCTGTAGAAAATTTGAAGAAATATACTAATGCAGAATTAGTAGATGTTAGTGAATAATTTCTAGTTTTTTCTCCAAATCTGGGGCTATAGATATTATATTAAGTGATAACACTTTTACATTTGTGTTAGCAATTTGAGCAATATTAGGATTAGTTCTTCCATTATCCCCATGGGCTAGTTCTTTAATATAAAGGCCTCCTTGACAACGAATATGTAATTCTGCTTTATTATTATCGATTTTTTTAGCCTTTACATCATAGATCATTTTGTATCGATACTTATCCTTCCTTCTATGTAATACTCTTGTAGGTGTTCTTTGAACAATAACTCTATTCGTCAATTCTTTCTCTATTTTAAACAATATATCATCCCCGATTTCTTTTTCAAACTCAACTAGTAAAACATAAGTTTTCTCGTCATATCTAGTAAAAACTGTCATCTTTTTTACCGCATCTCTATTAACTTCAATCAAATTCTTAACAAATACAGCTCCATCAGAATTTGTGTTTACAACTTTTTCTAATTCAGAAAGATTTACTTTTCTTTTAATAGGCCTTACAACTTCTACAATAAAAGGCCTTCCTTCGTTTAATGTTAAAACATCGATATCTTCCCTACCTGCAGCATGGAATATACTCTTTTGTGCTTGAAAAGCACTTGTAAAATGAGGTAGAATATATCCTTCTACAGATGGAGCTTTATCATAACCTGTGTAATCACATTCTGAGCATCCCTTACCATAGCATACATAACAATAGCTTCTTGTTTGTGATAATCCTTTTTTACTCTTTATATATCTTCCATAAATGTATATATTTTGAGGAATCAATTCTATTTGATTTTTCTCAGCGTCAAAGGAAATCATTAAATGGTAATCTTTAGATTTTGCTATTTTGCCTAACTTTTTTGCAATATAATTTGAAAACAATCTATTGAAAGTTTGCTTAATTGATTCACCAGAACTAATTTGGAACCGTACCCTTATTTCATCTTCATGCAGTATAAGCTTTTTTGGCACTTTTATGCTTGTATAAATACTATCAAACTCATATGCTTGTATTTTAGAGATTAAAGAAGGTATTTCCTTTTTAAATTTTATGAATGTATTATTGCATAAATAGCAAGGCCTATCAGATTTAACTGGCTCCTTTAAATTCTTTAAAGCTTCAATTTTAAGAGCTTTTCCAAATTTAATCAAATTTTTAAAACTTGGATGATAAAACAATCTTCCTATACAAATTGAACATATTTTATAATTTTTTAATATATTTGTTACTTTTATTATTAGCTCTCTATTCATCTAGTAGGAAATGCAAAACCCACTCTTTTTAATCTCTTGATGTTTCTTTTAATCATAAAATAGCTTTCAATTAACTTTTCAACATCCTTAACTTCTGTTCCTGAACCTTTTGATATTCTTCTAATTCTGGATTTATCTATTATTTTTGGGTCTTTTATTTCTTCAGCGGTCATTGAATTAATTATTGCTTCCCATTTTTTCAAGCTCTCTTCAGCTGACTTCAAGACATCATCTGGAAGATTCATGTTAAAGCCAGGTATCAAGCTTAAAAGCTTGCCTAATGGGCCCGCTTTCCTAAACTCTTTTATCTGCATAACCATCTCTTTTATTGTAAATTCACCTGCTAAGAATCTCTCTTTTGATATTTGCTCTTTAACTTGAGCCTCTTCAATTCTATTCGCTAGAGCTTCTAAATCACCCAATCCAAGAAGTCGGTTGACAAAACTAACAGGATTAAAGACTTCAAAATCTTCTATACCTTCTCCTGTACCAATGAAGCTTATCTTTGCATTGGTTGCCTTAGCTGCGCTTATTGCACCTCCACCTTTAGCTGAACCATCCAATTTAGTTACTATAATGCTTCCTATCTTTGTATTTTCATTAAAGGTCTTTGCTTGATTGTAAGCTGATTGACCAATAGTTCCATCAATTACGAGCAACACATGGTCAGGATTTATTTTAAGAGATAAATTTTTCATTTCTTCCATTAAATTCTTTTCATCCTTATGCCTTCCTGCAGTATCAATTATAATAACATTACATTTTTTTTCCTTGAGATATTTTATTCCATCCAGTGCTATTTTTATTGAATCTTTTTCTTCTAATGAACCATAAAATTCAACTTGAATTTTTTCAGCTAGCTGTTTTAGTTGATAATAAGCACCTAACCTATAAGTATCTGCGCAAATTAAACCAGGTATATAGCCTCTGATTTTATAATAACGAGCAAGTTTTGCGGCTGTGGTAGTTTTACCTGAACCTTGTATACCTACGAGCATCAAGATATTTGTTTTTGTGGGATCTAAATAGAGCGTATAAGGTTTTTTCCCTCCTAATATTTCTATTAATCCGTCATAAAGTTTCTTTAAGATAATATCTTTTTTAGTGAAACTTGTTGGAGGGGGTTCCTTTGCAGCTTTTTCCAAATTTTTACTAAGTTCTAAAACTATGTTTATGCTTACATCAGCTCTAATTAAAATTCTTTGTATATCTCTAATGAAGTCTTTTATCGATGCTTCATCGCCAGTGCTTCCTTTAAGCTTGTTTATTGCGCTTATTAATGATTGGGAAATTTCTTTTAGAAAGCTCATTTATCTTGCTTTTTTATCGAACTAATGAATGCCGAAATAGCTTCTCTTAAGTTCATATCATATTTAACCACGTATACAGGCCTTGTACCTTTTATTTTCGTTAGTTCTTCTAGAAACTTGGCTTTCTTTAGACCTCTTTCATACAATCCGCCTGTTTCTTTTATACAAAGGTTCATGGGATTTAGTTTTATCTTGAGACTTTTTAAATAATCTAAAAAGGAAATATACAATTGAGTATTTGACCAATCTATATTATGTTCTTCACAAACATGAATCCATATATCTATAGTGTTGTGATAAATAACATCTTCTTTAAAGTTTTTTTGTATCATTTTAACTTATTATCTTACATAGTTGTTTTATTTTTAGTTAAAGATATATTTTTGGGCCCATAGCTTAGCGGATCAAAGCGTCAGCCTTCGGAGCTGAAGATCGTGGGTTCGAATCCCACTGGGCCCGTTGAAAAATAAACCACTTATAGCTATTTTAAAAAGAAAAGAAAAATTTTCTATTTTATGATTAGAGAGATTAGAGAAAAAATATCAGAATTGAATAATAAAATACTTTCCATTCCATCCTTCATTGAAATCGAAAAATTAAAGCTTTTCTATGACCAACAGTGGTACATTGTTAATTATGACCTTAAATCTCTTGCAATAATGGTTTCCAGAGCAAATAAGCAAGATGAAATCGATTTCTTTATAAATGCAATGTTAGGAGATTATGAAGGATTAAAATTGTTAAGAGACGTTGCTGAAAAAACAAGAGAACCTATACCTGAAGCAGTTTCATATACACACTATTTATCTTGGCTTGCCAATTATGCAAACACAGGTGAACAGGTTCTCGCTTTAGTCATAAATTTTCCGATTTGGGCTGAGAAATGCAAAAAGTTGGCAGAAAATTTTAAGGGAAGATATGATATTAAATTTCTTGAATTTTTCGCAAATGCAAAGTTAAATGAAAAAGAGGCTGAAGATATTATAAAGAGATATGAAGGAAATTATTTAAATATAGCTCGAATGATACAATATTATGAATATCTTTTCTGGAACGCTATAGTAAAATATTAGCTCAGCTCTTCTCTTCTTCATCACTTTTCAGAAGCTGCTCGCATCATCATAGCTTATTTATTACTTTATTAATAATTAATGTTAAAAATAAATTATGGCGAGAAAACTCATTATAATTGGTTCTGGACCCGCAGGATACACAGCTGCAATATACGCTGCAAGAGCTTTGATGAATCCTTTAGTTATCGCAGGTTACAATCATGGAGGGCAACTTATGTTAACTACTTTAGTGGAAAACTTCCCAGGATTTTCAAAGGGAATATTGGGACCTGAACTTATGCAAGAAATGAGATTGCAAGCGGAAAACTTAGGAGCGGAAATAATTGATAGGGATGCTACAAAAGTAGATTTTTCAAGCAGACCTTTTAAAATTTGGGTTGAAGATGAAATGTATGAAGCTTGGGCTGTAATTGTTGCAACCGGCGCTAGACCCAAATGGCTAAAAGTAAAAGGCGAGAAAGAATTTGTTGGAAGAGGTGTTTCGACTTGTGCACCGTGTGATGCACCTTTTTTTAAAAATAAGAATGTGATCGTTGTTGGTGGAGGTGATAGCGCAATGGAAGAGGCTTTAGAATTAAGCAAGCACGTAAACTCTGTTACAGTTGTTCATAGAAGAGATGAACTAAGAGCAAGCAAAATACTTCAAGAAAGAGCATTCAAGAATCCTAAAATAAACTTCAAATGGTCCCATGTTGTAACTGAGATTGTAGGAGATAAAACAGTTCAAGGCGTATATTTAAAAAATCTAAAAACAAATGATGTTTATTTCTTTAAATGTGATGGTGTTTTTTTGGCTATAGGACATGAACCTAATACTGAAATATTTGGAGGACAACTTGAAATGGATGAAAAAGGATACATCGTAGCAAGAGATTTTACTAGAACAAGTGTTGAAGGTGTATTTGTTGCTGGAGAAGCAACTGATTACAAATATAGACAAGCAATTTCAGCTGCTGGAGACGGCTGCAAAGCTGCTCTTGACGCAATAAATTATGTTGAAGAATTAAAGGCAAAAGGTATTATAAAAGATTAAGTGAAGAAAGCTATCTTAGTAGATATAGATGATTGCATAATAGATGTTACAAATAGGAAAGCTAAGATTTTTTCGTTTATATTGAATAGGAAAATAACAAAAAAGGATGTAATTGGCAAAAGGACTGCTGAAGTGCTGAGTCAATACGTAAATCAAAAAGAAATTCAAAAATACAGGAAAAGATTTTGGGAAATAGCATTTTGCTTAGATAAAATAGGTCTGAATTTTTTAAAGTACGACAAACCTGTACCTTATTCTCGTAAGGTGCTTAGGAAGATTTCAAATAATTATGAAATTCTTTACATATCGAGCAGAATAGAAAGCATGTTAAACATTTCTATAGAACAACTTAAAAAATTCAACTTCCCATATTATAATAACGTCTATCATGCATCAGATTCGTACTTTCTTATGGACATAAAATCAGCAAGAAGCGATGTTCTATCAAAAATTCCCAAAAATTATGAATATTTCTGTGTGATTGATGATATGCCTGATAACTTTGAACTTTATAAATTAATCAAAATTCCACATATAGTTGGGTTCTTAAGATATGTTGTATTAGATGAGAAGCAATATTGGCTTAACGGTGCGACATATGTCTTTAAAAACTGGAAGAATTTTCCATTTGAAATATTTAATGATACCAAGAAATAATACTTAAACCTTTCTGAAAATCTCTATAATTTCTCTTCAAAAGTTTAAGTGATTTTTCATCAAAATTTAATTCATCCATTTTATAGGCAATAACAACAGCACCTAAAAGAGAACTCATTTTGACAATCTTTATCTTTGCATCAGGTAATTTAGAAGTTATCATTTCTTTGATCAAATCAATGTATATTTTATTCTTAATTGTATTTACAATTCCACCTGTTAAGTAAACATCTTTACTCTTAGTTTTTTCACTTATTACCTTCACACCTTCAGAAATTTCATCAGCTTCTTCTCTCAATATCTCATAAATTTGTCTATCCTTTTCAGCTCTGCCTATTATAAAAGAGGCAAGTTTAGCAATATCCTTTACTTTCCAATCAGTATAAACGTAACTAGCAATTTCATCAAAACTTTTAATTTTAATTAATTTAGCAATTTCATATCCTATTATAGGCATGGGTATTCTACCATCATAACCTTTCAGTATTAGGGATAGGACCTTGATAGATATTCTATAAGCACTGCCTTCATCACCTAATATATGTCCCCAATCGCAAATCCTATAATAATTTCCTTTTTCATCATAACCTGCAACTAAAGAACCTGTACCTAATATTACAATAATACCTTTTTTACCCAATGTTGTTGCATGCAAAGCAGCTTCGCCATCATGTACGATTTTTATTTTACTTGCATAATGCTTTTCAGCAATTCTTTTAAGCATTCTTTTATAATCAACACCACTGTTAATCCCTGCTAAAGAGAAACAAGCTGAAGTAAAAACATAATTAAAATTTATAGATTTTTTTGCTTTCAATATAGCATCTTCAATGTTTTTTATAGCTTCTTCTATACCAACACTTTGGTAATTAGAAGGACCGGAATTACCTAATGATAGTATTTCCAATGAGTCATTAGTTATCAATGCCAAAGTTTTCGAACCACCACCGTCAACTGCGAGATAATATTTCATGAATGTTATAAAATAAATTCTAATCCAATATTATAAAACCATGGATTTGGGAATTAAAGGAAAGAAAGTTATTGTCACAGCAGCTTCAAAAGGGCTAGGATTTGCTTCAGCAAAGATACTTTTAATGAATGGAGCAAAAGTTATAATAAGTTCTTCCAATGAAGAGAACTTGAAATTAGCATATGATAATTTAAAAAATCTTGGAGAGTTAAGTTATTTTAAAGCAGACCTATCTAAGAAAGAAGATATTGATGCACTTTTTAATTTTGCTTTTGAGAAATTTAATTCCATCGATATATTAGTATACGTAACTGGAAGTCCAAAAGCAGGAAAATTTATGGAGCTTAAAGATGAAGACTGGAATTATGCTTCAAACTTATTACTATTGAGCGCTGTAAGATGCGCAAAACGTGCTGCGGAATTGATGAAAAACGGTGGGAGAATAATATTTTCTGCTTCAGCTGCTATTAAAGAACCAATAATGGATTTAGCATTAAGTAATGTGATAAGAATATCAATTGCAGGATTGGTAAAAACATTAAGTAAAGAGTTAGCTTCAAAGGGAATACTTGTTAATGCTGTTTTACCTGGATATATATTCACTGATAGAGTTAAACAAATCGTAAAAAATAGGGCAAATAAAGAAAAAATTACAGAAGAAGAAGCTTTAAAAAGTATAACAAAGGATATTCCTTTGGGAAGGATAGGAGATCCCGAGGAATTCGCTAATGTAGTATTATTTCTTGCATCAAACTTATCTAGCTACGTAAATGGCGCATGTATCCCTGTTGATGGTGGAATGCTGAAAAGTGTTTTTTAACTGATATGTAATTTTTCTTTATGGAATCAAAATTGGATAAAAAAGATTTGAAGATTTTAAGTATAATTCAAAAGAATTGCCAATTAACAAGTAGGGAGATTGCAAAAAAAATTGGTTCACCAATTACCACTGTTTTCTCTAAAATTAAAAGAATGGAAAAAATAGGGATTATAAAAGGCTATAGGGCTATCGTTGATCCTAATAAATTAGGTTTTTCTACAACAGCTTTTATTTTAGCCTCTGTTTCATACGCAATTAAAAATGAGAATGGAGGTTTATCACAAAGGGATATAGCTAATGAAATTGCAAAGTTTCCTGAAGTTCAAGAAATACATATAATAACAGGTGATTGGGATTTAATGATAAAAGTTAAAGCTGAAAATGTGGATAAAATGGGTAAATTTGTTATTGATAAGCTCAGATTGGTTAAGGGAATAGAAAAAACTTTGACATGTGTGGTTTTTGAGACAATCAAAGAAACTACAGAAGTTCCAATTAATTTAATTGAGAATTTATCTCCTGAATAGCATGATTGACTATTTCTTTAGCTAAACCAAGATAATTTTTTGGATTTAATAAAATTTTTAACTCTTCTCTGGTTAATAAACTCCTTATATATTCATTTTTTAACAATTCATCTTCAAAATTCAAATCACTTTCATAACTTTTAATTGCTGTATCTCTTACGATTTTATATGCCAAATCTCTAGGCAGCCCTTTTTCAACAAGTCTTAGCATGACATTCTCTGAAAGATTTGTTCCATGCAATAAGTTAAGATTTCTTGTTATATTTTTTTCGTTGACTCTAAGATTCTTAAGAATGTCTATGATTTCGTTTAAGATATAATCTGTTAAAATGAATGAATGCGCTATTATAATCCTTTCATTTGCGCTATTTGTTAGATCTCTTTCATGTTCTAATGCAATATTTTCAATCGATACATTTACCAAGCTCCTTAAATATCTCGCTAAACTACAAATCCTTTCAGATCGATGCGGATTCCTTTTATGTGGCATCGTAGAAGAACCTGCTTGATGTTCTAAAAAAGGTTCTTGAACTTCAGCTATTTCTGTTCGTTGTAAATTTCTTATTTCTTTAGCGATTTTTTCCAAATTTGCAGCTATAATTGAGTTTACATAAATAAAATCTGCAAATATATCTCTTTGAACAACCTGATTTGATACTAGACTAGGCTTTATTCCTAGCTTCTCCATTACTAAATTTTGAAGCTCCATACCTTTTTCACCAAATCCAGCCATAGTGCCAACAGCTCCACTCATCTTTCCTATAATGTTATTATTTTCTAAAAATTCGACCCTCTTTAAGCATCTAAGCATATCATAAGCCCATAGAGCAAATTTCATTCCATAAGTTGTAGGTAATGCATGCTGGCCATGAGTTCTTCCTATGCAGGCCAATTCTTTATATTCATCAGCTTTTTCTAACAAAATTTTTATAAAATTAGCAATTTTCCCTTTGATGATTCCTAAAGATTGACTAAAAGCAAGTGCCCAGGCTGTATCTTCAATATCATAACTTGTAGCGCCCTTATGAACATATCTTCCATAGTTGTTTTCACAAACTTCTGATAAAGCATTCACAACAGCCAAAAGATCATGGTCAATCTTCTTTTCGATTTCTTTAATCCTATCTATTGAAACATATTTTAAGTTTGCTTTTTTCGAAATTTCCATTGCTGCTTCTTTAGGAATAATGCCAAATTCAGCTTGGGCTTCTGCTAGCACAGCTTCAACTCTTAGCCATCTTTCAATTTTAGCTTCTTCACTAAAAATTTTTTTCATTTCATCAGTTGCATATCTTGAATAAACAGGACAGGACATACAATAAATAATTCTTAAGATAAAATAAATATGAAAGAAATTTATTTATCTAAATCTTTAGCTTAATATGTCTATTTCAAAAATAATTTTATCTATAATAGCAACACTAATATTGATTTTTTCTTTAATCATATCTCTAAATGTCTTTTCATATTTAGCCTATCAAAAATTGTATTCGTTGAATGACATAGCAAATTTTTTCGGAGGAATCTATGTTTTTATTTCCTTACTTATAGGAATATTCGCTTCTTTTCTATTCATGTATTGGTCCTTACCAAAAACAATAGTTAATGAAACAATAGAGCTTACAAAAGAAATATCAAATACACTGAATAAAATAAGAGATGAAATATTGGTGATACAAGAAGTGGATAAAAATTTAAATTATAAAATAAATGAGAATTCAAATAAACTAAATGAACTTGAAGAGAGAATAGTTGCTTTAGAAAAATTGGTAATAGAAATTAGTTCATTAATTAAAAAATAATTAGCTTTCTTCTTTTATCTTCTTAGCTAACTCTTCAACTATTTGTAACCTTGTTTTACCTTCAACAGAAATACCCTTTCTCCTAGCAGCTTCGATCAAAGGATCATCATATTGTTTTTGCTGGATTGTTGATTGTTGGAGAATTGGTTGCGTATTTTGTTTAGGTTGAATATATGTTTCGCTCATCGCTTTTCTAAATTCTCTAACAGCTTCACCAAAACTTTTAGCAATTTCTGGTACTTTTCTAGAACCAAAAAGTATCAGTAATATGAATATTAATAATATTAACGTAGGTATATCGAAAGCGTCATAAAGATAAATCATATATTACTACATTTTCTTAATACTTCAGTATATATTTATTATTTTTGGCAATGGAAAAAAGCTATTTTTGGGAGGAATTAGAAGAATTGGTTAAGATACTTAAAAAAATAGTATACCTATTCATTATATTGTTTGGCATTTTTTTAATACTTCCTAGTCCTGAAGCTTTTACTTTGAATAATCAAAACATATTTTTCTATGATTTATTCATATTCTGGCTTTTAAGAGCAGCAGAAAAAAGTTATTTACCATCTGGGACGATGATATTTGCACCTACAATAACAGCGCCTCTTTTTGCAATTCTTTATCTAGCTTTTTTATTAGCGCTATCCATAACAATACCCTTTGCAAGCTTAGAAATATATCGGTTCGTTGCACCTGCACTATATAGAAGAGAGAGATTGGCTATAAGAAAGTATGTATTACCTTTTGCAATACTCTATCTATTTGGATTTTTCTTTACGATATTTTTCATTTTACCGTTAACTTTTAAAATGCTTTTATATTGGTATCAACCATTAGGTATAGTTCCACTTGTAAGCATTTCAAGCTTTATATACATAATAGTTATACTTCCTATACTAGGAGGACTTTTATTTTGCATTCCTGTATTTTTATTGCCTTTAATAGAACTAGGTGCATTAAAAACTAAAACACTAACAAAAAATCGCATACTTGTGTATCTTATAATTGCTTTTATTGCAGGTTTAATTAGCCCAGACCCAACCATGTTAAGTGTGATACCGATTTTAATTCCTATTTACATTTTATACGAAATCACAATCCTTTTAGGAAAGAGAATAGAAAAAAGATTGAATTAATTTTTCGTAGAAAGAAGTGCTCTTCCAAGAGTTGATTTATTTAGCATCATTTCATGCACTTCATTAGCTTTACTTAAAGGATATATTGAATGTATAATTGGCACAATCTTACCTTCCGAAGTCAATTTTAAAGCTTCATAAACATCCAGCTTTCTAGAACTATAGTTACCTATAATACTTACTTCTCTAAGAATTAATGAGCCCAAAGCGACACTTACTGATTGTGCATTAACATTGCCAATAATGATAACTTTTCCTCCCCATTTTACACTTCTAAAGCTTTGTTCAAAAGTTGGTTGACCTACCGTTTCAATCACAATGTCCACTCCTTCTTTGTTTGTTAAACTCTTAACATCTTCAGAGAATTTATCCTTGGTTATTATAATTTCATCTACACCAACTTCTTTAATTTTTTTAGCTTTCCATTCGGATGAAGTAACAGCAATAACCCTTGCACCATATGCTTTTGCAATTTGAACAGCATGTATTCCTACACCTCCACCCGCACCTGTTACCAAAACATTATCGTTTTCTTTAACATTCGGCTTTATTGCATGTACCAGCATTCCTGTTACACAAGAAGCAATTACCGCAGCTTCGATGGGAACATTTTTAGGAATTAATATTAAGCTCCTTTCATTTACTTTTACATACTCCGCATATCCTCCATTCAAATCTTCACCATAAGTTTGTCTATTTCTGCAAAGATTTTCAAGACCTATTCTACAATACTTGCATGTACCATCGGGTATATATATCAAAGAACATACATCGTCACCGATTTGAAAATTCTTAACTTCATTTCCTTTAGCTACCACCTTCCCAGCTATTTCATGTCCTAGAATTATTGGTAGCTTAACTCTTGGTTGCAGACCTTTTGCAGTTAATATATCTCTAAAGCATACACCTGTTATATCTTGTTTTATTATTACTTCGTCTTTTTCTAAATTTATCGGTTTATCTACATCTACATACTCTAAAGGTTGGCTAAAATTTCTTAATATTACAGCTCTCAATGTAAATAAAAGATAACATTATAACTATAATACTGTTTCTATTAAGCTAAGAATTTTATTAAAGTCTTCATCTTTCTTATGCTTCTTGTAATTCATTAAAATTTTCCTAATTATATTTAGAAAATGCTCATTATTTTTTAATATTTTTGTAATTATTTCATTTTGATACAACAAATATGATAAAATACTTGTCAGATTTTTTGGATTCCGCTTAACACTCGCTGATTCGAAATCTATAATTTTAACTTTATAATCACTTGTAATCAAAACATGCTTATTCGGTCTTGAAAGTTCACCATGATCAATGCCAAGTTTATCTAGTTTTCTACACTGAATTAACAATTCAATTATTACTTTTTTTATCTCATTAAAATTTGATGCTTGTATAAAATTATCAATTTGAAAACCTTCAATGTATTCCATTATTAAAAAATCCTTTGAGCGTTTATATAGAATAGGTCCTATGCTTTCAGAATTTACTTTTTTTAGTATGTTAGCTTCATGTAGTAATGTCTTTCTACTTGAATCAGTTCTTCTTATCTTAATAGCAACTTCTTTACCATTATAGATTGCTTTTACCACGATTGAATTTGTACCTTTACCTAATATTCTAAAATTGTTAATCTTTATAGCTCCAAAATTTATGATTCTTTCTATTCCTAATTCATTCAATCTTTTTATTCTTCTTTTAGCTTCACATTTTGAAAATTTAGGATAACAAACTATTTTATGAAGATCTTTATTAATTTCCAACATCAAGATTATATCTTTTAATTAGGTCATCCCTGAGCCACCATAAATTTTTAAAGACTAAGTCAACTGCGGCTCTCTTTACCCCTGAATTAATATCATCTTTAAGTTCAGTTAAAGTAGAATTTTTCAGTACTTTGACCAAATCTTTTGGTAATTTTTCATTACTTAGCCATATGCTTATTGCTTCTTTCAAATTCTTAATTTTTCTGTTTGTGTAGGAAAATATTCTATAATTTTTAGTAAATATAATGTCATTTTCATGCGAACTCAAAAATTTCTTAACGTGATTTAATTCATGCAAAGGCGGACCGATTAATAACTTTGAGTATGGTAAATTTTCTTGAGTTATTTCCAATAGAATTGAAGCTATCTGTTTTTCATCTGAATAGCATGCCGAATCAACAACATTAAATTCATTAAAGATTAGAAAGTTTGTTAAATTTCTCCTAGCTCTTTCTATCTCTCCCCAAAATACATCAGGAGCGATGTTAGGATAATCGAATTGAAGAATGAATATTTTTGTTCCTCTATCATTCAATGCTTTTATAGAAGACGGTATGTTTTCAGAATACTTTCTTCCTAAAAAGAAATTAATCGAAGGCTTTTTTAAAAACAAATTGCAACCCAATTTAAAAATTCCCATTTTTCTAAAAGCTGCAGCAACATTTCTTTTCTTATCTACAGGATCGACCACAATCAGCTCCTGTGGTTCAAGTTTCCATTCACCCCCGATTATTGTTTTATAAGGGATCCAATTTAATGCGTTCTTTATTAAATTTAAAAAACTTCCATAATGGATAACTAGCAGTTCACAAAGATAGCCAGAGAATCCTCCTATTTTTATTTCTGCACCATAAATATCCAATGTTTTTACAAATTTTTTAAAGATTCTTATTTCGGTTTTTAATTCATCGTTAAGAACCTTTCTTAAATAATTTGTATGCAGCCTTGTTCTATCGACTGCTGTTTGAATTTTTTCCCCTTCATTTATATAAACTGCTGGAACTATATCGAATTCATATTGCTTATAAATAACGGTTATAAATGGATGTTCAGCATATCTTTCTATGTAATTCGGAAATGTTTCTTTTGCAATTTTTAATCCGTTTTCAATTGCCTTTTCTTTATCTTCTTTACTAAATATGAAAATGTCAATATCTTTATCTTCCTTCAACCATGTATCATGAGCAAAAGATCCATGCAGCTCGATTATTGCTTCTATTCCAAGTTTTTCTTTAGTTTTTTCCAGTTTATCTATAACTTCTTGAATTATTTTGTTTGAAGTTTCTACTTCTTCCTTAGGTATTTTAACTAAGTTCTTTGCTCTTTCTATAACTTCTTCAATTCTCATAAATTGAATACTTCAATATCTTTATAAATTGGTCCATTAGGGGTTAAAATACTTTGCTTTAGATTGAAATGATCTACTTCAAAAGTGCCAAAATCTTCATTCATGTAATCGTTTATTAGTTTAATAACTTCTTTTATATTTTCTCTGTATTTAACCCTTGCTAATGTAATGTGCGGATGGAAGCCTTCTTCTTCAAATCTTAGTCCTTCAGACTTTATCTCTTCATTTACAAAATTATAAAGAGTTATAAGTTCTTGAAAGCCTTCTTTAACGCCTGCCCAAACCACTCTAGGATTGCTGACCTTTGGAAATGCACCTAAACCATATACATGAACATTAAATTTCATGAATTTTACTTTCTTAAGAGCGTTCTTTAAAATATCAACAACAGTTTCGTTTATCTCGCCCAAGAATTTTAATGTAATATGAAGATTTTCTCTTTCAACAGGCTTTACGCCTTTAATGTTGAGTAAAGATGCAATGCTATAAAGCTTATCCAATATTTTTGCATCACTTATTTCTACTGCTATGAAGCATCTCATTTGCTTATATAACTATAAATTATTATCATTTATTGAATTTTCTTATGTCCATGAAAATAATTTGCATAACAGGAATGCCACTATCAGGTAAGACAACAGCGTCTATGTTTCTAAAAGAAATAGGATTTCATGTAATTAGTATGGGAGATGTTGTTAGAAAGCTATACTTCAATGAAAAAAGTTATGCAAAAAAGTTGGAGGATTTTATTGTAGAAAAAAGGAATGAAATGGGTAAAGATTATTTTGCTAGAATGTGTGAAGAAGAAATAAAAAAGTCAAATAACATTACAGTGATAGACGGGGTTAGAAGTATTGAAGAAGCTGAATATTTCAGTAAAATTGGAAAAGTATCATTAATTGCAATACATGCCTCACCCACTACAAGATTTAAAAGAGCCTTAGAAAGAAAAAGAGAAGATGATCCTATTGATTTTAATGAATTTAAAAAGAGGGATATGAGAGAACTTTCATTTGGCTTAGGAAACTTGATATCTCTTTCAGATTACATGATTGTAAACGAATACGATAAAAAATATTTAAAAGATAATGTATTAAAAATAGCTGAAAGAATTTTAAATGAAAATTGAAGTCATTACAGAATTGAGAGATACTGAAGATGAAAGAAAAGTTATGCTAGCATTGAATAATGTATTCATATATAATAAGATAACAAAAATAAACAACTTAGGAAAAACATTCATTATAGCGGAAGGGAACAACATAAGCTGTTTAGAGAAAATTTCTAATTTAATAAGAAATTCGAGAATAGAATTATCCGCAAGATCTATACTTTTGAAATCGATAAAAGATGGAATGTTAAAGTTTAGTTTAAATAAACAAGCAGCATACATGAATAGAGTATCCTTCTGTACAGTTGAAAATGAATCAGCTATGGGTCCAATAGATTTCAGAATAATATGCGAAAACTTTGAAAAGCTTATTGATTATATTGCACCTTTACCTAAAAGAACTATTTCAAGACAAATTCAAAGAAATCCTGTGCAAGAAAAGTATTAGGAAACACTTCAGTACTTTCTGCTAAAAGCTGATCACCTTTTTCATATCTTGCACTTATATGTGTTAATATTAAATTTTTTACATTTGCTTCTTTAGCAATTTTTGCAGCATCTCTTGCTGTTGAATGCCTATATTCTCTGGCTTTTGATTCTTCTTCATCTCCAAAAGTTGCTTCATGGATTAATACATCTGCGTTAAAGGAAAATTCCACGAGAGGCTTTGTTGGAGCTGCATCACCAGAATAGACTATTATCTTACCTTTTCTAGATTCACCTAATACATCCGAGGGTCTTATAATCCTTCCATCCTTTAATCTAACTTCCTTTCCCAACTTTAAATCCCTTAGAAAAGGACCTTTTGGTATTTTCAATTCTTCAAGCTTTTCCTTTAAAATTTTAGGGGGCTTATCTTTCTCCTTTATTTTGTATGCAAAAGACTCTGTGCTGTGCTTAACTTTTATTGCGAAAACCTCATATTCTTCTGTTTCATAAATTTTGCCTTCTTCAATCTCAAATACTTTAAGACTAAAATTTCTATATGGCTTTAAAAAATCATCTAAAAATTCTAGGAATTTCTTTATTCCTTTAGGACCATATATATTCAAATCTTCTCTTCTCATATCCAATCCCATACTCCAAATGACACCAGGCAGACCAAAAAAGTGGTCTCCGTGAAGATGGGTTATAAGTATGTTTTTAATTTTATTGGGATTTATACCAGCAATTAACATTTGTCTTTGTGTTCCTTCACCGCAATCTAAAAGTAAAGTCTCTTTTTCAAATTCTACAACAATCGCAGGCAAGCCTCGATATTTTGTTGGCTTGCTTCCTGTAGTTCCTAAAAACTTTATCCTTATCATTAGCTTCTAATTTCCTTTTTCAAAACATATATGTTACGGTAAAGATTGCCTTTTACTTTTTGCCTATAAAAGAATTCGACTTTAAAGTTCTTATTTTTATTTTCTTCCGTTGTTGCAATTGATAACTTCTTTATATCGTAAATCTCTAAATTCCTTAAAAAATTGTAAAATAAAGAAGATTTTTCTCTACCTTTTACGGAAGAAGCTATACCATAGGGCATATCTGTAGCTACATAATCAATTTTCCTAAGTGGAATATTTTCTGCATCAGCTTGAACTAAATCTACATTATATTTATTGAAAAACTTTATGTTTTTCAAAGCTCCTCTTACCATTTTCCTATCTATATCAACTCCAACACAATAATCTACAAAATATGAAGCTTCTATAAGAAAACCTCCTGAACCACAAAAAGGGTCTAGAAGAAAATTGTTTATTTCTACCTGTGATAAGTTAACAATGCAACGAGCTAACTTTGGCATCATTGAAGAAGAATGAAAGAATGGTCTTTTACTTGGCCTTCTTATTTCGTATTGCTTGTTATTAATATTTGCAATTAAAACTCCTAAGTATAAATTATCATCTAATATTAAGCATTTTAAAATTTTTGTAGCATTTTTAACACTTAACTTAATATCTTTTGAACTAAGGATACTTAAAATTTCATTTCTTATTGAGTTAATTAGAGGTTTATATTTGTTATCAAATGAATGTAGATCTAAATAGTAAATTGCATCAAGTCTTAGATTTTTTAATTCAGGTTTTTTAAAGAAATCCTGTAAATTTCCTCGGTAAATTAATTCTATGGCGTATTTTAGCATGGAACATCTCCAGAATAAATAATCAACGAAAAATTTATCCAGTCTTATTATAAGGATTTGCCTGTTTTTATAAATGTCTTCATATTCTAAATTTAAAGATGATAAGCAAGATTTTAATTCTTTTTCGGCAAGAATTAAATTTTCTCCGTTTAAAATTATAGCAATCTCATCTTTTTCCATTCAGGCCCATCTTTCCCTTTCCAGTGTTCTTTCTTCCTTTGTTTCCCTCTTCCAAATTTTATAATGTTCTTTGCAAAGATAAACTTTGTTCGAAGTTTTATCCAAATTTAAAGAATTAGCCATACTAGCTCTTGAATAGGATAAAGACCTTTCTGCTTGATTGTTACAACCTAATACACTACACTTCACACCTTTATCTACTTTCCCCATGCTTTTTCTTCCACTTGTGTTTATGTGTTAACTTAAGTTTATCTTTACGTAGACCTCGCATCTTTTTTCCTGCAGAAGTAAGTCCTCTAAATACTCTTTTTCTATTTGCTTGAGGTTTCAAAGTTTTTAATTTCTTTTTCTTTGATTTTAATTCTTTAATGTCCAATTTTTTGAGCTTTTGAACGTTTTCATCATATTTTGTGCTTCTTCTTAAGTCAACCGGAATTCCAAAGCTTAATGCTTGCTTTAGAGAAATGTTTGCCTCTTTCAACTCGTCCAAACTGAAACCTCTTCCTTTTCTAATTATGCCTTTAGTTTTAACTATTGCAAAGATTTGTTCACTTGACATTTCCTCTATATATCCATTTTAAATCTTTATCTTTCTTTAAGCTCGTACTAAAAGGGTCTACAAGGATTACTTCATACCATTTATATTTTCCATCCTCAGCAACATAATAAGAATTCAAAACTTCCATGTTTGGAAACTTTCTTTGAGCTTTCTCTTCAGCTATAAGCCTAAGATTTTTTTTCAATGTTAACCTAACCACACCCATCCTTTTAGGTCTCCTACCACTTCTAGGCCTTTGCTTTTCCATTTTACCCTTCCTGACTTTTACTCTAACAACAATGACTCCTTGCTTGGCTTTATATCCAAGCATTCTAGCTTTATAGACTTTAGTTGGCCTTTCTAGCCTTTTTACAGTAGGTTCTTTTCTCCATTCAATTAATCTTTGCTTCAATTCATCCTTATAATTTTCTTGGATGAGCTTTGAATATTTACCTAGCATTGTTATAGTTAATGATAAATTCAGAAATATTTTAATCTTTCTAAAGATTAAAAAACCTTATAACGATTTCAGCAGCTTCAATAGCTTCTGCTTCCATCGTTTCAACGGTTTGAGCACCTATGTGTGGTGTTGCTATTACTCTATCATCCCTTAACAATTCCTTTTCAATTTCGCTATTTGGAGGTTCATTGGAAAATACATCCAACGCTGCACCTTTGATATGACCTTCTTTAATTAGCTTGAGCAAAGCTCCTTCATCCAATACTTCGCCTCTTGATACATTTACAATATATGAACCTCTTTTCATTTTTATTAAAGTTTCATAGGAAAAAAGGTTTTTGGTTGATTCAATTAAAGGTATATGAATTGTAATTATATCGCTTTGCTTCAGAACATAATCCATATTCGTTGTAAATTCAATTCTCAATTCATTCGCAAATGTTTGCCTTGTTGGATCAATATCATAAGCTATTATTCGACAACCAAAATTTTTAAGTCTTTTTGCTACTTCATAGCCTATTCTTCCAAAACCGAATATTCCAATTGTTTTACTAGATATTTCGCTTCCAATCAATTCTTTTTTTAACCACTTACTCTTTTTCATTGAATCATATGCTTTGTAAAGCTCTCTAAGTAAGCTAATTATCAATGCAATTGTTAACTCTGCAACAGCCTTACTTGGCGCTGCAGGTGTGTTTCTAACTTCTATGCCCCTTTCCTTTGCAAAATTCAAATCTATATTGTCTAGCCCAACTCCAGCTCTAACTATCAATCTAAGATGCTTAGCATTTTCTAAAATTTCTCTGTTTAACTTCGTTCTACCTCTAAGAATGATTGCATGCTTATCTACGATTGATTTTTTTAATTCATCTTGAGTTATTTCAGGTAAGTAATGAACGTTTATTCCTTTTTTCTTCAATATTTCTATACATTTTTCATTAATATGATCTGAAATGATTAAATCAATCATAAGAATAAATATTAGAAAAAAATAAAAAATTGTTTTAATTTATTTAGGTCTTCTCGCTGCTAATGCAACTGCTACTATTGAAACTATCAATGTTATGATTACTAGAACTAATGTATACAATGAATAATTGCTTGCTGTGCTTGCATTACTATTTGCACTGCTTGCTGAAGATTGTATTGAGCTAAGTGTTGTATTAATAGTTCCTAAGTTGGTCTGTATTGTTGCTACTCCATTACTGACACTTGTAACAGTTCCTTGTAATGTTCCTATAGCAGTTTTTATTGAAACAACGTTTCCATTAACTTGTGTTATTGTTGTATTCAATGCACTTAATGTCATGTTTAATGTTCCGATTGCAGTTGAAAGCGTAGCTACATTTCCGTTCAAAGCTACTATTGTTGCATTTATTTGCTTCAAGAATGTGACAACTTGGTTTAATGTCATGTTTAATGTTCC
>Ga0208683_100006_pt1 | contig 133005 bp, 137 predicted proteins | sample BED_Mat_host_9_1_FD_187141 | JGI IMG/M metagenome (GOLD analysis project Ga0208683, IMG submission 187141) | Extremophilic microbial mat communities from Yellowstone National Park, USA - BED_Mat_host_9_15 (SPAdes) (version 3) | ecosystem: Environmental > Aquatic > Thermal springs > Hot (42-90C)... | reverse complement strand
GAAAATGTATTTTCAAAATCTTTTTCATAACCTTTTTTAATTTTATAATGAATTCCTACATTTATCATATTAAAATACTAGCTTTACAGCTAATAAATGTTATACTGCAACGTTTAACCTTTGATATAAATACAGATTTTAGGAATACTGAAAAGATTTTAGAGAATTATTGGATGAGAAAAGTTAAAGAAAATTGTTTAATATAATTAAAAGATTAGATATGAAAATTCTAGAGAATATTAAACCTTTATCTAAAGGTCAAGAAGAACTTTATGATGCACTAATTAAAGGTAAATATAATATTGTTGGTATTTTTGGACCTACTGGCAGTGGAAAATCATTAATATCTATAGTATACGCACTCGATGAAATTAATGAAGGAAAATATAAAAAGTTTGTAATTTTAAAGCCTTTGATCGATGTAGTTACAAAAAAAGAAATAACACCTCAGGAATTCAGCAATTACGAAAACGTTATTATTGGTTATATAAAGGATGTTATAGGTGGATTTTTAGACACTACAATAGTGGATCAACTCTTTAACCAAGGAAAGATAGAGATTTTGGACAGTAGATTTCTAAAGGGGAGAACTTTTGATGATTGTATCATATTTGTGGATGAATTACAATTGATAAAGATTGAAAGCTTGATTGAAATAATTTTAAGAATAGGAAAGAATTGCAAACTTTTATTGGCTGGAGACTCGGTTTTTCAAGCATTGCAAGAAAATCAATTTTACGACCCTTCAACAATTATTAGAGAAATATTATTGAATGAAGAAAATGCTAAGGTTATTGACTTAGGGATCAAAGACATTGTGAGACCTGGGGCTAAAAAAGGAATAAAACTTTTAATAGAATACAAGCTAAGAGCTAGGAAACTTTCAGATATTGAACAAAAAATTCTAGATATTTCAAGAATGTATTCACCTGATGCGGATATAATAACAATTTTGGATTTAACTGAAAACAAAAAGCATTTCAATTTAGAAAAGTTACAAAGCATTCCTGATATATTGGTAATTGTTAAAGAAGGACATTTTGGAAGAATGGTAGGTAAAGGAGGAGAAAGAATAGGCAAAATAGAAAAGGATTTGAATAAGAGAATAAGAACAATTGAATTAAATTTAGATTTCAAAGAATATATAAGAGCTCTTCATCCTTTGCCTTGGATCATTAAACATATCGATGATGTTGATTTTAAAGGAAATCAGATAGTAGTAACACTAAAAAAAGAAGTAGGGGCGTTTATGGGACAAAAAGGTTCTTACGTGTTATTCTTGAATGACGTAATGCAAAAGTTGTTAGGCGTAAAGCTTAGAGCAATGGGTATTAACGAATGATTATATCCATATATTAATACATTAGTATATTAATACATTAGTTCTGACTTCCTTCATGCCATAAATGGCGAGGCTTTCAATCTATTATAAATAATAGTTTTATTCTTGAAAATCAATTTTTTCTCTAATTATGCTAAACTTTACAGAAATTGAGCTTATACTTATGATTTCATTCGGTTTTTCAATTGCTATCTTATTTGCTAAAAGAGCTTTAAATGAATTACTGCCAGAGACTTTTTCATTTATTTATATACTTGGTGCTTCAATTACAATGCTAATTACATATTTTACATTTAATTTTAATTTTTCACAAATAAACTTCCATGATTTTATAATAGCATTAACTGGCGGGTTGTTTGGAGCTCTAGGATATTTATGTGGCTATATAGGATTAAGAAAAATTCATGCAGGCATAACTAATACTATATTTAACCTTCAAGGACCTTTCATAATCTTATTAGGCTTATTTTTTTATGCCAATGCAATTGATGCGAATGTGATTTATAGCCTTATTATTTCAATTATAGGTTTGTTCATGTTTAGTATAAAAGATATTAAGTACATCAAATTCAATATATGGCTACTATTCATAACCGCAGCACCTATATTTTGGGCTTCTATGTGGATTATCTTTTCTTTCATAAACACAAATACACCAATTTTTTATACTCTAATCATGTATTTCTTTGCGGATGCTTACTTATTTTTGATCTCTTTCTTAAGAAAAAGAATTAATATAAGGCTAAATAAGCATTTATACTATTCCTTATGCGGAGGCTTTATCTCTGGTCTTGCAAATTCAGCGTATGGAATATTCATTCTAAGTTATGGAACAACACTGACTGGTCTAATAACATTATTATCTGTTCCAATAACAATCATTTTAGCTATGGTTTTCCTAAAGGAATTCTATACTGTATATGAAATGTTAGGAATAGTTTTGATATCTATAGGATTGAGTATAGGAGTATTTCTTTAAACTTAAATATTACAAAAAAGTATTGATAGTGATGTCATATGATATTCACATCATATTATATGTAATGAAGAAAAGGCTTAATTTATTCATATTGATTGCGACTTTACTTTCATTAAGCTACATTTATATGATAAACTCATTGATTTCAGGAACATTTTTTCTAAATAAAATTTATCTTAATACGCTACAGCTTGCTTTTTCAATAATAATAGGAATACTTCTAGCACTTGTGATAATACTTAACGTTGAAAGTTTTACAATGAGAACTTCATTAGTAAAAGGATCGATTATAGGAGCGATTTTAGCCAGTATAGTAAATGGATTTTGCTGCTCACCTTTGATACCAACGTTAATCTCAATATTAACTTTTGCATCTCCAGTAAGCTTTTACATTTCTGTATCTTTGCAGGCGTTTTTTGCTTTTAACTACATTTATTTTTACATTTTATCAATCGGTTTACTACTTTACTCAACACATAAGATATGTAGTAATTTATCCTGCTGTATTAAAAATGAAAAGAAGTATTAAGTTTTTATTGGCTATTACAATACTTTTAGTAATAATTTTTGCTATTTATTATACATTCTTTAATAATTCTAATTCCAATTCACATTCTATAGGTATAAATATAGGTAATTTAGCTCCTGATATTAAACTTTACTTAACAAATGGCCAGATTATAAATTTAAGTTACTTTAGAGGACAAAATGTATTACTTTGGTTCGTTGCTACTTGGTGTTCATCATGCCAAATAGGTGCACAAATGTTATCTTCGAATTATTATCAAATCTTACATAATAAAGGATACATAATTATTGTTGTTGAATTGTATAATGATTTAGGTCAACCAGGACCTTCAATAGAAGCCTTCGCAGAACAGTTTGGAGGAGGATTTAAATCTGGCTGGTTTTATGCAACTTCAACCCAAGAAGCAACACTTATTTATGACCCAAATGGCTATCTTGATATATTTTATGTAATAAACAAAAATGGAATTATAATACAAAAAGGTTACGATTTACCTGCAAGTTTACCAAATTTAATAAATAGCTTATAATTAAGGGTAAGTTTAAAATTGAAGAACAGAATACTATTCATATGAAATATAGTCCTAAATACATTTTAACAATAGGTTATTTGCTCAATTTTATAATTTTTGGAATGATTATAACGAGTTTAGGTTGGACATTATTTGGAATGAAATTTAAACAAAAAGGTTGGATGATAACAGGGTTGATTGGAATTGTAACATTTTTATTAACTATTCTAAGAAACTATAGTCAGGTTTTTAACTTTATAATTCCATTCACAATTCCAAAATTTGATGCAGACCTTAATTTTTACTATTTGATTTTTGGAACGATGGGAGTTTATTATATATTACAACTCTATTCTTTATGGACTGCTTCTGGAGATTTTGAGACAGGCTTAATTAGAGTTTCTTCAATACTTTTTGGTATAAATTTAATTCTATATTTCTTTAGCATGAGTAATTTATATATTGCTATAATAGGATCGCTTTTATGTTCTGCTGGATTCTATTTGCTTAAGGAAAAGAAAAAGAAAATAGGAATTGTTACGCCGCAGTTTTAAATTATGTTTGATGTAATAGTTGTAGGTGGAGGGCATAATGGATTAACATGTGCTTGTTATCTTGCAAAAAGCGGTTTAAAGGTTGCTATATTTGAAAAAAGGCAAATCCTCGGTGGGGCTTGTGTATCTGAAGAGTTATGGCCGAGCTACAAATTATCTACCGGTGCTTATGTGCTTAGCTTGTATAAACAAAAATTCATCGATGATCTTAATTTGAAAAAATATGGTTTTGAAGTTTACACTAAGGATCCATCTCTTTTTTTGCCCTTTGGGAAAAATAAATATTTATTCATTTATAATGATATTGAAAAGAGCAAGAAGGAGATAACAAAGTTTTCATCTAAAGACGCGATTGCATACGAAAAATGGAATAAATTTTGGTCCAATTTTGTTGAAATAGTAAATGTATTATCTTTAAGGCAACCAATTTCTATATTTAACGCAGAAGAAATTTTGCTATTACTTGAAGAAATAGGTAAAAAGATTAATTTAAATGATTTTAGCATAGAAGATTTTCAAAGAGTTATCCTCTCTGATGCAAAAAGTTTACTGGATGAATATTTTGAATCTGATGAATTGAAAGCAGCGTTGAGCGAAGATGCAATTATTGGATCTTATATAACTCCTTCTATGCCAGGCAGTGCTTATCTTTTAGCTCATCATTTAATGGGAGAAGTTAATGGAATAAAAGGTAGTTGGGGGTATGTAAAAGGTGGTATGGGAGGACTTACAGAAGCATTAAGAAAATGCGCTATTGATTTAGGCGTTAGCATATTTCCTTCCAAGCCAGTAAAGAAGATATTGGTTAAATGCAATAAAGCTATTGGTGTTGAGACAAATGATGGTAAAGTGTATGAAGCGAAATATATAGTATCTAATGTAGATGTGAAGACAACATTTCTCAAGCTTATCGATGAAAATGAACAACCGACAGAGATATTAAACAAAATTAAAAACATAAAAGCAAGAGGAGTATCATTTAAAATCGCAGGAATAATTGAAGAACTGCCAAATTATTTAGATTTAGGCAAAAGTTTGCAACCGCAACATATTGCATCAGCATTAATACTGCCAAGTATTGAGTATGTAGAAAAAGCTTTTAGAGATTTGCTTGATAATAAGCCTTCTAAAGAGCCTTTTGTATCCATAAATATTCAATCTAGTTTAGACAGAAGCGTTTCTAGTGATAATAAGCATGTATTTTCACTATTTGTTCAATACACGCCATATAATTACAATTGGCAAGATAATAAGGAAGATTTTGAGAATGTAATATTTGACAAAATAAGAGAATTTGCTCCCAACTTTAAACCTATAAAATATCTATCATTAAGTCCTAAGGATTTGGAAGAAAGATTTAGTTTGCCTAACGGACAAATCTTCCAAATAGATATGACTCTAGACCAATTGTACAATCTTAGACCATTAAAAGAATTAAGTAGATATTCAACCCATATTGATAACTTATATTTATGTGGTTCATCAGCGCATCCAGGTGGAGGAGTAAGTGGAATTCCCGGCTATAATGCAGCAATAAGAATACTGAGAGATATAACCAAAAGAAGTTCTTCAATATGATTATAAATATTTTAAAAACACTTATGTAGCAAAAAAGCTTAACAGTTAAATTTATATATCGTTTTCGATATCTAAATCGATATTGAAAATGTTTCCTTTCCATTTTAGAATGAGAGGAGCATTGAGAAGATGGGTACTAAACTCTTTAAGAACATCACCTAAAAATGGCGCTGAAATAATCAATGAGATAGAGACTCTAACTTTTGGTTGGTGGAGACCATCTCCTGGCTCTATTTATCCTTTATTAGATAACTTAGTTAAAGAAGGTTTGATAAGAAAAAGAGAAGATGGAAGATACGAACTGACTGAAAAGGGTAAAAGCGAAATGTCTAATATTTTTGGTTTTCAGATACCAAGGTTTACAGAACCTAGAACTATTGACGAAATGTTGAATGAAATTAGTAGTTATGTTTCTTATATGGAAGATCTTGTAACCACTGATAAAGACGCACTAAATGAATATAAAGAAAAAATAAAGGAGCTTGCTAAGAAACTTGAATCATTGAGCAAGTAGAATGTTGAATTGAACATGAAAGAAGAGATAATAGTTAAAGCAATAAATTTAACTAAAATTTACAATGGAAATGTTAAAGCTGTAGACAATATATCATTTGAAGTAAAGAAAGGCGAGATATTTGGTTTGCTAGGACCAAACGGTGCTGGAAAAACAACAACAATTAAAATGTTAACTACAGTAATTAGACCTACTTCTGGGACAGCATATATTAGTGAATATGACATTTTAAAAGATGCTAGCAAGGTAAGAAGATTAATATCTGTAGTTCCTCAAGAATTTACTGCAGATGAAGATTTAACAGGATACGAGAATTTGATTCTCACAGCTGATTTATATGGTATTCCTCGAGAAATAGCAAGAAAAAGAGCCAATGAATTACTAGAACTAGTAGAATTAAAAGAAGCCGCCAACAGGAAAGTAGAAACTTACTCAGGAGGGATGAGAAGAAGACTTGAACTTGCATGTGGATTAATAAATAGACCTGTTTTGCTATTTTTAGATGAACCAACATTGGGTCTTGATGTTCAAACAAGATATGCGATATGGCAGTATGTAAAAAAGATAAAAGATGAATATGAAATGACAATCTTCTTATCAACGCACTATTTAGAAGAAGCTGATTCGCTTTGCAATAGGATTGCGATAATAGACCATGGTAAGATAGTTAGAATAGGTTCACCAGAAGAACTTAAAAAAGCACTGGGAGGAGATATAATAGAGATAAAAATAAATGATGAAGTTAGCGACATTTCTGAATACATTTATAGTGTTCCTGGAGTTAAAGATGTTAAAAGATTAAATTCCACTTACAGAATAAAGGCTATATCAGGAGAAGAAGTTGCTCCTTTAATATTTGAAATACTGAGACAAAAAGGTTATATCATTAAAAGCGTTTCAATATCAAAGCCTACTTTGGATGAAGCATATTTAGAAATTACTGGTAGAAGATTAAGAGAAGAACAGGCAAGTTTTGAAGAAATTATGTCATTTAGAAGAACTATAAGAAGGACGAGAGCATGAGAAGCGAAGAATCAAGTATAAGGATATTTCATGGATTGTGGGCATTAACAAATAGAGAACTTAAAAAATGGTATAAAGAACCTGTATTTTTACTTTTATCTTTAATTCAGCCTGTTATTTGGCTGGGTCTCTTTGGAAAATCTATGAATATTGGGGCTATATTTACTGAGCAATCCTTTAACTTACCAGGATTGAATATTCCTAAACAAGTCATAGATGAAATTTCAAAGTATGCATTGCTAAATTCATTTGGAACTACAGATTATTTTTCATTCTTAGCAATAGGAATGCTTGCTTTTGTAAGTGTCTTTACTTCAATAACGACTGGAATGTCTATAGTTTGGGACAGGAGATTTGGAATATTAGATAAACTTTTGAGCACACCGATTCCTAGAGGAACGATAATAATTAGTAAAGTTTTGAACGGTGTTATTAGATCTTTAACTCAGTCAGCTATTGCATTAATAATTGCAATTTTACTAGGCTTAGACCTCACACATTTCAGCTTAATTGGAATATTGGAAACTTTTTCTGCACTGTTTTTAATGACTATAGGTTTAGGTTCCATATTTGTAATGGTAGCAATAAGATCAACTTCATGGCAATCACAAATGGCTGTAATGAATTTGCTCAATTTACCTTTAATATTTACGAGCAATGCTCTATTTCCAACACAATTTATGCCAGATTGGCTTCAATATATAGTAAAAATTAATCCGGTTAGCTATACGATTGATATATGTAGGCAATCTCTATTAGGTTCACCTGGATTAGCTCCTCTATACTTTGATTATTTATATTTAGGATTATTTGCATTAATATTTGCATTTATTGGAATAGTAATATCTTGGAAAGCTTTAACAAGATAAACAAATAATAAAAAATAATGAAAATATTATGCTTGCATTGCGATAAAGTATCTTATAAACCTATTAGAAAAGAAATAGCGATAGCAGAAGAAACAGAAACGGAAGAAAAGAAATATGAAAACATTTTATTACTTTTGACAGCTATAGAAAAAAATGATACTGAAGAAACAGTTAAAAAGATGGTAGAAAACATTAAAAAAGTAATGAATGAGTTAGGCGTCAAAAATTTACTTATTTATCCTTTTGCTCATATAAGCACTGAATTGAAAAGGCCATCAGAAGCTATTAAACTAATTTCTTTACTAAAGGATGAACTATCAAAGATAGCTACAACATATAAGGCTCCTTTTGGTTGGAATAAGGCTTTAGAAATTAAAACGAAAGGACATCCATTAGCTGAAAGATTGCTTACTGCAGTTTAAACAAAAAATAAATAAGCCATAATGGATGTGTAGCACATGTTTAGAGAAGAAATCAATAAGTATGAAATGTTTAGATACATTGATAGATTAAACAGTTGTAATAACTTTGGAGATATATTTGAACTTGTAAGGGATGTGGTATATAGAATATTAAAGAGAAGAAGATCTGGATTGACCTTGTATTTGCAAGATTTAGATGCTTACATTCTAGCTTATCATATAGTTGGTTCAAATATAATTGTAATTAACAAAACTGTATTAGACTTTCTAATCAACGAAGTTAATGATAAAGAGAAATTAAATGCCTATACATTTGTTGTCTTAATGCATGAATATCTACATAGCCTAGGATTCTATGATGAAGCATTCGTGAGAGAATTGGAATATAAAATTATAAAAGAAGCTTTTGGTGAAGACCATATTACAACGAGGCTTGTAGGAAGAAATTTGGAGGATATATTCAATGAAATTAGTAAATTAAAATTTAGAAGGCCTACTTATGAATACAAGATAGTTAGAGATTTTGATCGTTCAAGCACTACATATATATTATGAAAGCTTTTTAGGTGCCAATACTAGATTCGCTACAGCATCGCATACTCCTACAGAAAATCCTGAAACTCTTCTAAATTCTTTACCTATCATCGAATAAGATATTGCTTCAGTTGTTTCAATATCGCCTGTAAACAAATAATTCAAAAGTTCATCTTCTAAATCTTTTTGTAAACTCATTATCCTTATGACCTTTACTGCTGTATCTATATCTTTATTTATCAATGCAGTGATTGAATTATTTCTCATATTATAAGCGCTCTCTGCCATTTTAAGAATAAAGTCATTTGCTACTGTATCAATTTTGTTTATTTTAGCTAAATAAGAGTTAGGCATGGCTGTGTGATGCAACATTCTATTTAAATAGGATGAAACCGTTCCATAAACTATAGCATGTCTTGGATTTTCTATACCAATCTTTTTGGATAACACTATATCCATTGATGAAATAGCTATTTGTCTTACCATAAATCTATATTTTCTAAGACCTTCTTTTATCCTTCCCATTATTTCACTAGCCAATTGTTTATCAAGTGTATCTATAGCTTTTATTGTATCAGAATGTATATCATTTATGAAATCATTTATATTTCTTATCGTATCATTTATATGATAGGTTGAAACATCTACAATCATTTCGAATGTGAATATATTGCTTTTATCTTCAACAATTTCAGCACCCAGCATGTCATCTCTCAAATCTCTTAATCTTTTCTTTATATTCGAATCGAAAACATTCTGAGTCTTGACTTTGATCCTAGACATACCTTGCATATAATATGTCAATATAAAATATTCAAGCGTTCTTGGATCGTTTATTCTATCATAGTCTATTTCTACTTCTCTTTCCACATTAATGTCTATTGTAGGAGAAATCCTAAGCAACTTATCTGATTCTATTACAACAATAACTTCATTCGTCTTGTTATTTTCCACCCACTGCTTTGGTAAAGCTAATATATAACTTCCTCCTTTTATCTTCCATATTTTCCTTTTCTCTACGCTTACATTTTTACTATCTTTAGACATATATACTTTATATATAATAAAAATTAATATATAAGCTTTATATATATATCTCATTAGATATCAATACAATAGAATAAATATATATTTGGTAATTTATATTATGTATAAAGAAATGCTAAATAAAAAATTAAATATGCCTAATTTGGTCGATGCACCTGCTATTCAGCAACCAAATATATTTCCTATTGAATGGGAAACAGAAACGAAAGAACTCCAAGATTTATATGAAAAAGCTAAAAAAGAACAGTGGAATGCTTCGGATATTAATTGGAATTCTTTACAAGCTAAAGATTTCGATGATATACAAAAAATTGCAATAAGCTACTGGCTTTCTGTATTAGCAACATTTGAAAGAGCAACTCCTGTGTTTGCTAAAGCCTTAATAAAAGCGTATGAAACACATGCCGAACAACCTGTCAAATTTTTGTTTTCAACATTGGTCTTCGATGAAGGAAGACATGAAGAATGTTGTATGAGATGTATTGATAAATTATGTCCATTATTTCCTTGGAAATGGAAACCAAGAAACACTTTTGAAGAAAATGTGCTTAAAGCAATCAATTGGATATACTATAATGGTTCAAGATATTGGCGTGCATTTTCACAAGCTGCTGATGTAAAATACAATTTAAGTGTTCTATTTACTTCATTCATGATGGCAGAATCTGGAGCAACAACAATTTTTAGAAGTATGGCTGAAAGAGCTAAGCATCCTGTATTTAGGGATGTATTTATAAGTATTCATAGAGATGAAGCAAGACATCTGGCTTTTACATGGTATCTATTGAAAAAGAGGTTGCCCAGTGCTTCAATAGAAGAAAAAACTTTCATTACAAAACAATTAAGAGCTGGATTCGTTTTCCTTTCCCCAATTCTTTTCGAACCAATAAGCGAATTTTGGAAGTTACCTGAAGGATTTTTGGAAATACATAGAAAAATGGAAGAAATAGCTAGAGATGCTGGATTAGGCGTTCTTACAATTGAAGAAAAGACTAAAATTTGGGGAAATGCGATTAGAGCAGTAAAGGCAAGAATAAAACAGTTCAATATACCTTTCCCAGACATGCCTGAGATTGGAATTTATGGAGAAGAAGAAGTTGAAATAAAAGAAGAAGACATCGCATTTATGGGTTTATAAATTATTATTTAAGCTATAACATATTTTATTTATGGTTACTGTTTCCATTGGCAGTGATGATGTTTATCCTGTAGCATTATATGTGTTGGAAGAATTAAAAAGAAGAGGTTATAACGTTATAATACATGGTTCTTTACTAACCAATAAATTAGAACCTTGGCCAGATGTTGCTAAAGATGTTGCATTAGATGTTGCAAGGGGTGAAGCGTCTACGGGTATAGTAATTTGTTATACCGGTACGGGAGTTTCTATAGCTGCGAATAAAATAAAAGGCATTAGAGCTGCACTTTGTTTTGATGCTCAAACAGCTAGAGGCGCTAGATTGTGGAATGATGCAAATGTTTTAGCACTGAGTGGAAGAGCTACAAGCAACCAAATAGCTAAAGAAATATTGGATGAATGGTTTTCAGTTAAACAAATCGATGAGAACGAAAGAGAAAATATCAATAAAATTAAGAAGCTAGAAGAAAAAGAGATAGAAGAATTGGTTTAAACTTTAAAATCTATACTTATAAAGCCTACAGATACTTCCTCTGATATAATCGTTGCATTGTAAACCTCAAAGAAGCCCTTTATAAAGCTATGAAGACATTTCGATGTTACCAATGACAGACCTGCTCCTATTAAAACAAGCTTATATCTATCTCCTAGTTTATCAGTAGTTTTTGTAAATTCTATTTTTCTTAATGGGAAGAATTTAACTAAGTTTTTAACTACATTTAAAATTTGAACTAAGTCTGACATATACACCTTGAATTTATTTGCGACTTCCTTTCCTGTTTCCAAGAAAAAGTCATAAAGTTTTTCCTTTTCATAGCTGTATAGCTTATTCAAAAGAGTCTCATTTAATGTGCCGGGTATTGGTATTATATCTATAAGACCCATTAATTTAAATATTTGCCAATACGTGTATACTTCTTCAGGATCAACACCGTCTTTTAGAAATTCTGTTGTAAGCTGAATTGCTGTATTTGTTACAGAAAATATGACTTTGCTCTTTTCTTTCACTACTTTTGAAAATTCTTTTGCTATCTTCTCGTCTACAGCTAAGGTAGTTCTTATCATATATATCTATATTAATATGACTTAGATATATATATACATATTACTTATCTTTTAGATTTATTTAGCTAATTTATAATCATACAATAAAAACTAAAAATGAACCTATTAAAAATAATATGAATGTTAAAATCATCGCTAACCATCCAATAATGGATATTTTCCTTCTCAATCTTTTTACTATTCCTTCGTCCTTAAAATTTGGAATTGATCTAGCTATATTTGTATGATAAATTGCAAATGCTAAAACTAAAATAGCAACAATTGATTTTATTAAAACCATCTGACCAAAGCTAGAATACAAAAAATTCATAGAAAAAATGAAATTAAAGTTGTAATATGTGTCATTCAGAACATTCAATATTCCTGTAACAATTGCTAAATATAAAGAATCACGCATTTGTCTTTGAAAAGCAATACCTATAGATCTAACTATTTTATAAGCTTCATCGCTGCCTATTTTTTTACGCAATTGGCGATTTATTATGGTCGTAAGTATTAATCCGCCTAGCCAAATTGAAGCTGTAATTACATGTATCCATAATATAAGAACTTTCCAAATAAAGAAAAAATCAAGCATATATTTAATGACTTTTCTCCTCTTCCAACCTCTTTTCAAAATAAGCTTTCAATTCTTCTTCACTCATTGATCTATATGGTTCAGCTAAAATCTCCCGTTCTTGGGGGTTTTTTAGGAAATAATATACTGAATAACTGCATACTGGCTTAATTTTAAGATTTTTTTGTTTTGCAACTTCTACAGCTTTATCTACTAACATTTTAGCTAAACCTTTTCCTCTATATTGCTCGGGCGTATATGTTTGCTTAAGTGTCATTACGCCATCTTCTACTTCATAAGTAAGCCAAGCTTTGTCCTTTTTATTTAATCTTATGAAGAAAACAGTGTTTGTGTATTCAACTTTAAAAGGTTCTTGTTCCATATAAGTAATATTTATTACAAAATTTTTAAAAATTCTTATATTAAACAATGTTTAATAATATAATTTTGTGAAAATTTCAATAATGACGTACTTATAAAAATGCAAATACCAAGAATAACCATCACAGGTATATCTTCTGGAATAGGTAAAACCACATTCACAATTGGATTGTTAAAAGCATTAGAAAATAAAGGATTAAATGTTCAACCGTTTAAAGTAGGTCCTGATTTTATTGATGTAAGTTATCATAATGCAGCATGTAAAAATTTTTCAAGAAACCTAGATTTTTGGATTTTAGGCAAGAAAAAAACTATTCAAACATTTCTTCTAAATTCAAAAGGTAAAGATATTTGTGTCATAGAAGGAGTTATGGGTTTATTCGATGGGAGTAGTTATAGAATAGATAAAAACAGTACATTTGAAATAGCAAAAATTCTTCAAACGCCAATAATACTTATAATCGATGTATTTTCAATGTCTGGTAGCGCTGCAGCAGTAGTTTTAGGAGTGAAAGAGATTGTAAAACCTTTGAAAATATATGCTATATTAAATAAAGTTGCAAGTAAAAAGCACTACGAATGGGTTAAAAAAGCTATAGAAAAATATTCCAATGTTAAAGTATTGGGGTCAATTGAATTTAGCAAGGAAATACAATTAGAAGAAAGACATCTAGGATTAATACCCTACTATGAGATTAAAATAAGCAATAAAATAGAAAAAATTTCAAAAATAATATTAGAAAGTGTAGATGTTGAATCCATAATTGAAATTGCAAAAAAAGCACCGCCAATTAATAATATAAGTCTTAAAATTAAAAGACCATATAATAAAGTTAAAATTGCAGTTGCATTCGATGAAGCAATAAACTTTTATTACAGAGATTCAATTGAAACCCTCGAAAGATTTGGTGCTAATATTCATTATTTTAGCTTGATTAAAGATGAGGAAATACCTGATGATATAGGAGGAATATATATTGGAGGAGGTTATCCAGAAGTTTATGCAAAAAAACTAGAAAAAGACTTTTCTATTAGAAACAAAATTAAAAAGTTATCTGAGGACGGTTGTCCTATATATGCGGAATGTGGTGGATTTATGTATTTAACAAAGTCCATTTTTGATGGAAATAAAAAATGGAACATGGTAGGAATTTTTGATGGAGAAACAAGGATGACAAATAAATTAACATTGTCTTACACTAAAGCTGAAGTATTACAAGATAACCCAATTTCTTTTAAAGGCGCTGTAATAAAAGGACATGAATTTCATTATTCCATTGTTGAAAACATAAATAAACCAAAATTTGTATACAAAATGAAAATTGGTAAAGGAATAATAGACCAATTCGATGGATGGTTGGAGTATAATTCACTTGGCACATACAGTCATATAAATTTCGCTTCCAACTATAAAATAGCCAAAAGATTCATAAATTCAGCACTAAAATTCTTAAAAAGATAAGTAAATTAAATTCGTTTTAAATCTATGGATGGTGATTTTAAAGTTCCTTATTATACAAGGACTGGTGACTCAGGTGAGACTAGTCTTATTGGTGGTGAAAGAGTTAGTAAAGATGACCTTAGAGTAGAATGTTATGGCAACGTAGATGAACTAAATTGCTTCATAAGCTTAGCTGTACTTTACAGCAAAGATGAAAAATTAAAGAATTTACTTATAAAAATTCAAAGAGATCTTTTTACTCTAGGAGCAGACTTGGCTGCACCATTAAATATCTCAGAAAAGTTAAAAGTGCCTCGAATAACAAAAGAATATATCGATTTTTTAGAAAACAAAATAGATGAATTTGCTAAAGATTTAAATCCATTACATAGGTTCATTATTCCAGGCGGTTCCTTATTAGCAACATACTTACATATAGCAAGATCAATATGCAGAAGAACAGAAAGATCAGCTATTAAATTATCAAAAATATATGATATAAATAAAAATATAGTACCTTATCTTAATAGATTATCAAGTTTATTTTTTGTTTTAGCGAGATATGCAAACAAATTAGAAAATATAAATGATATTGAAATTTAAATAATTAAGATGATTACTTTTTATATTAATATACAATTAGAATATTAAAAAACTTTTTATATCAAAATAATCATATATAAAATATCCATGGAAAATGAGCCATTAAGTATTCCCAGAAGAATGATTTCTAAAGATGAAAACATTCAAGGTATGATTTTAAAAATTAGAAACGATATAGAGATTTTATTTAATGTAATAAATGTTTTTAACAGAACAAATGTAAATTTAATGGGTATTGTTGGGAATTTAATAGAAGATAATAGAGAATATACTACATATTTTTTAATATTAAATTTGTTTAAATCAAATAAATCTAAGGAAGAAATATTTAAAGAAATTAATTCAATTAAAGGTATCATGAAAGCTGAATTTCTAGAAAAACCATCAAAAAACTTAATTATTGACACATACCATTATCCTCTTATAGTTTCGAAAAAATTGATAGCTTTCATATTACCAGAAAATCTTCTATCTTCAATGATATTAGGATTGGTCAATCGATTTGGAAAAGAAATAGGACAAACTGTATTATTCTATATAGGAAGAGAATTTGCACAAGGTATTATTGATATATATAATGAATATTCTTTGAGTGTGGATGAAATAGTTATTGCTACGTTATATGCTGGACAATCATATGGTTTATGGAAAGGTAAAATTAATTTAACTAAAGAAAAGGAAAATTTTAATTTAATACTTGAAGATAATTTTGAATGTAGAATAAATAAGCAGATAAAATCAAAAAGTGTATTAATAAGAGGCTTATGGGAAAAAATTTTATCATTGTATTTTGAGGAAGAGATAAAGCTTGAAGAAGTAAAATGCATAGCTTTTGGAGATAATTATTGTGAATTTAAAATAATACACTAAGAATTTAAATCTTTATCTATTTCAAAATTTTATAATTATTTTTTGATCCTAATTTTATAGTTTTTTAATAGATAGATTATACCTATAATAGTCCATGCTATAAATATAACGATCGAATTTATAGGCGCTATTGGAAAAACGAAAATTAACTCAACTAATGTTATTACTATAGCAATAATGGACAATAGTAATTCTAGAAACCTTTTACTTATTTTAGCTATTGTTATCCTGAACAAGGCAAAGTTTGCAAAAAGATGAACAAAATAATAAGATATTAATGAAATTATAGCTATATGCAAAAATGCGATAAAAGGGTCATTAAATATGTACAAACTTAAAATTAAAATGATAAAATAAACAATAGATGTAAAAATCAAAGCATTCATTGGACCTTTATTCATATCAAATTTTTTAAAATATTCTGGAAGCGAGTTATGATTGGCCATTGCAAACAGTGTTCTAGATGCTGATAATATAAAGCTTAAGGTTGCTAATATTCCATCATTCGCTGCTGCAAATATTATGAATAAAGCAGCAAGATTGCCAAATTTATTTAAAATTACATTTATTATGCTTGCTGATTTAATGGGAACTTGATTGAATATTATATAGTTTGATATAGAATAAATGTTAAAAGCGGCTAAAATTCCTCCAAATATAATTACAGAGAAAATAGCTTTACTTATTGTTACTTTAGGCCTTTCAGATTCCCCTCCTAAAGGTGTTATAGAATCATAACCTATTGGAATACTAGATGCCAAAAGTACCACTAGTGCTATATTATAGATATTTAAGTTTGTATTTATCGGATTGTAAAATGTAAAATTTGATAAATACAAGAAAAAAAATACAATAGAGATTAAGGCACTAACTTCTACGATTGCTGCTCCTATAGCATACCTTAATGTAGGTCTGATGCCTAATATTGCAAAGATTACAGCTGGTATATAAACAAGCAAAGCACCTATGTAAAAGTTTAAGTGAAATGCATCATATAAAATATAGCTAGAACCTAGTACATATGCAACTCCATAAAGATTAGAAAATAATATATATAACCAACCTGTCATGAAACCTATTCCTTTTTTTAATGAATATAATGTATATATATAGTATCCGCCTGTTTCAGTGAATCTTTTAGCAAGGCTGGTAACAACTAGCCCGTCTATGGCTACAAGCAATGTACCCAAAATTATTGCAAACGAACCAAAACTACCTGCAAGTATAAAGGTACTTACACCATAGGTTAATACACTTAAGAATGGTGATTGGCCTCCAAAAGATAAGAAAAATAAGTCTACGAACCTTATCTTTATGTTAGTCTTTTTAAAAGTTTTTGTTATATATCCCATTCTACAAATTATTCATTGTTATCAATTTTACCATATAAGTTTTGCTATACGAAACCTCTTTCTACAAGTCTGTTAACTAAATTCATACTAATATTTTTATTGAGTACAATGTATAGACTGAAACCGTTTATTAAGATAATTATTAAGATAAGAAATGGAATATAATAGAAAGCTCCTATTACGATTCCTAAAACTGAGTAAGATAACAATACTATGAACAACTGTCTTAAATTGAATTGTATATTTGGAGTTATATCCTCAATTACTTGTATAGGGCTTGCATGACTGTAAAGATATGTATAAATTATACTCATTGATGGAAATATAGCGATTTCGATTATAAGAGAAATAAGAGCAGATGTGTTACCTATTAAGTATAGAATAAAATTAGCTATTATAAAAGGGGATATAAGCGTTAATATTGAAAGCATTTTAGAAATAAATAGATGCTTCAAATAAATATATGAAGGTAAAGAAGTTATAGATAACCATAATCTTTCATTTGATAACGTTGCAAAAGATAAACCAAAAATAATATATGCTAGAACAATGTTAATTGCAATCTGTATGCTTAACATGTATTTATTATTTAGAATTGCTACAATAAGATAAATTAGAGAAAATATTAATGGAAAAATTATCATCCTTGACATTCTAATTCTTGCAGTTGAATACCTTGTTGATCCACCAAGATTTATTCTACCTTGAAAAAATAATGTATTGTAATTCAGTTTATAAACTGATTGTATGGGCTTTAAACCAACAAAACTTTTAGATTCGCTATAAATTGAAGAAGAAGCTCTTATTATTGTTCTAGTTAATTCAAATTCAATTTTATCTAACTTAGAAATTGAAATTGTAATAGTAATTAAAGAAATAAATATTAAAAATAAACTATCGTAGAATTGGCTTCCAATGAAAGCTATGACAGGAGAAATTGGTATGTTAAGCAATGCTAAAAGGTTTAACAAAGATAAAATTAAAGAAAATATAACTCTGCTTTTTAAATCCATAAATGTAGCAAGAATTGTTAAAGAAGTTAGGAATAAACTAAGTAATATTGTGTCTATTAATAATAAATATGCGGGAATATTTATGTAAGGTAAAAACCACCCATAAAAAAATAAGATACTTATTCCAAATCCGATGAATTGCATTACATATAAAGCCAAAACCAAATCTCTCTTTTTTAAAGGTAATGTAAATAAATACTGTCTATCCGATTCTGTAACTGCCAATCCACCTGTCAATACAGACATTATAAATAAAAACGTTAACGTGCCTGTTACATAATATTTATAGAATGTTAAAAATCCTATATCATTGTTTGTATGAGGGGCTATAACAGCAGGAATTGTATATAATAAAGCAACTCCTCCTAAAAAAGCTAAGTATGGCTTAGAAAACCTTGTTAAAATTACGAATTTAATTAGTTTTGAAATCATTATTCATTATCCTTGCAACAATACTCTCAATTTGTTCATGCTCTTCTCCCATTTTTTTAAGTTCTTCTATAGAACCTTGCCAAAGAAGCCTTCCTCTAGATATCATTATAACTCTTTTAGTTAATCTTAGTGCAACAGACATTATATGAGTTGATATCAACGCAGTTAAATTTAAAGAATTTAGAATGTTTATTACTTTTTCTTGCATAGGAATGTCTAAATAATTTAAAGGTTCATCAAAAATTATTATTTTTGGATGATGTATTAAAGCTAATGCTAGAGCTAATTTTTGTCTATTCCCCCTAGATAATGAAGAAACTTTCGCTTTTTCATATTCTCTTAATTCAAAAATATCAAGCAAAAATTCAACTCTTTCATGTAAATCTTCAACGCCTCTTAAAGCTCCTATATATTCTAAATTTTCTCTTACAGATAATACTCTATATGGAGATGCATCCTCTGGTAAATAACCAATCAACTTTCTAGCTTCAATAGAATCAGGAGGATATACTAATATTGAAACTTTTCCTTGATCAGGTTTAAGTAGTCCTGCTAAAATTTTTAAAGTGGTGCTTTTACCTGCCCCATTTGGTCCTAATAATGCATATTTATCTCCACATTGGATCTTAAATGATATGTTATTTAAAGCGAGAACTTTACCATATTTTTTAGATACGTTCTCAATTTCTATACAATTCATTTGCTTTTATATCTAAATCAATTAGCTTGATTATATTTTTTAACGATGTTAAAAATTAAATCTGAGATAAAATAAAAATAATAAATGAAAATAACAGTTGTACATAGAATAAATAATCATCTCGAAGTAAAGCTTAAGGAAAATCTAAAACTCTATGAATTGCAATTTGCGAATGATCTTAAAGAGGCAGAAATTCTAGCTAGAGATTCGGAAGTATTGATAGGAATGAAAATACCATATAATGTTATAATAAGCTCAGAAAAATTGAAGCTTGTTCATGCAATAACTGCAGGAATAGATGGAATAGATTTAAAAGCAGTCATAGAGAAAAATGCAAAACTATGCAACGCAAGAGGATGTTATAGTATACCAGTAGCTGAACATACAATAGCTTTAATGCTAGCTTGGGAAGCTAGAATATTAGAAGAAATTAACGCAACTAGGAATAGACAATGGAAGTCATTTTTACATGGCGAGTTATATGGAAAAACTTTAGGAATTATAGGATTGGGTAGCATAGGAATAGAGATAGCTAAAAGGGCAAAGGCGTTAGGAATGAAAGTTTATGCTATTAAAAGAGATAAAACTTTTAATCCCATCATAAACATAGATTTCCTTGGTACATTTGAAGATTTAGATTTTGTATTGGAAAATTCAGATTATATAATTTTGGCTTTACCTTTAACTGGCGAAACATATCATCTTATAAGTGAAAAAGAATTTCATAAGATGAAGAAAGATGCTGTTTTGGTAAATATATCTAGAGGAGCTATAATAGATGAAAAATCTTTAATTAAGGCATTAGAAGAAAAAAGAATTTCAGCAGCGCTCTTGGATGTCTTAGAAAAAGAGCCACCAGATAATGATAATCCATTGCTTACAATGCAAAATATCTTAATTACACCACATACATCAGGCATAACTGTAAATTCTTTTATAAGAGTAGCGGAATTGATTAGAGATAATGTTGAAAGGCTCGTTAAAGGTAAACCGTTAATAAATGAGGTTGATTTAAGAAAAGGCTACTAAGAATATCATAAACAAAGAAAAACAATATAAATAAAGTTTGGTAATATTACCATGGTAAAAGAAAAGGAAGCGAATAAACCTTTATCCATAGTAAGAAGAATTCTCACACCGGATAAAAATATTCATGCCTTAGCTGTGACGTTAAAAAATGTTCCTGGAGCTTTAATGCAAGTACTTAATGTGATGTACAAGTATGAAATCAACATAATCGGTGTAATAGGTTGCTCGCTAAAGAAGGGAGATTCTTATGGCACAGCTTTTTTAGTTATAGATTCAACGAAATCAAATAAAAGTTATGATGAAATTTTGAATGAAATTAGTGAACAACCTTTAGTCATGAAGGTTTTCAATCTTGAAAGACCAATACCTTTGTTAGTCCTAGATAATTATCACTATCCTTTAATCATATTTGATAATATGAAAGCTTACATTTTAACTCAGCCATTTATTGATAGGTTCATTACTGGAAGCATAGAAATTTTTGGAATGGATGCTGCTTTAAGTCTTTTTTGGCATATAGGTAAATCTATAGGTCATGACCTTTTTAAAACATGGATGAACTATGGCGTTAAAAAAGAAGAAATACCCATTGCAATACTTTACACAGGCCAAGCTTTGGGTATTTGGAAGGGAAATTTAAGATACAATTTGGATAATAAAACAGCCGAGCTTATTTTAAGCGATAATTTAGAATGTGATAATAAAAAGAAATACAAAGCGAAAAGCTATTTCATAAGAGGAATATGGGAAGCAATTTTTGAAGGACTATTTGAAATAAAAGTTGTATTAAACGAAACAAAATGCATATCTCTAGGAGATGAATTTTGTGAATTCAAATTTTCTCAAAATTTTTAATAAACTCATCAATCACTTTCAATAGCGCTCTTCTTAATAACTCTTCAGCGGATGAAGGTGCAATATCAAGAATTTTTGCAATTTCTGTCAATGTAACCTTTCTATCTACATCGAAATATCCTTTCCTATAAGCAAGCAATAATACTTGGAGTTGCCTTATGGATAAGTCTCTGCGATTCTTCTTGTTTTCATAGATATCATGGATTTCATGAACAATTGGCTTAAAACCTAAGTCGTTCAGTTCTTTAAGCATATCTTTTAAATATTGTCTTGAAGGAACAATTAGACTATAAACTATTTCATTTGAACTTATCGCATTTGCTCCTAAAACCAATGCCTGAGTTTTGTTAAAATAACTACATGAACTACAACTTTTAGCTCTTGCCCATATTTTACCATCGCCTACATTAATTACCTTAACACCGTTTTTTGAAAGTTTTGATTTTAAACTATTTGATATTGAAGAATTAATTATATGATCGGTATATTCTTCTTTAGGGTAAATTCTGTCAATATGTATGTCAAATCCTTTGATTGTGGAAAAGACTATGCAATCAGAACGTTTAACGTATATTTTTGTGAAAACAGCTCTTTTCATTCAATCTATATTATTCTTACAAGCTATATAGGCTTTCTAATTTGGTTAATAGATTGATAAAATGTATTTGAGAAGAAGGATATTATTCCTAAACCTAACATAGGTGCCGTTAAATAGGTTATAAATAGATTTAAACCTAAATCATATACGAACCTTAAAAATAAACCTATATTCAAAAGGAAATAAGGAATATAAGAAGATTTAATATTAATTCTTCTTCCAAATACTCCTAGAAGAAGGCCCATCATAATGACATCAACTCCAAATATTGTATTAAACAAAAATCCTATTGCTATTGAATGAATAAATAAATAAATCGAAAGTCCATGAAAACAATGATGTTATCAATAATCAAAGCCAAGCAGTGTTTAAATGAATTAAAGGATAAATTCTTCCTTTAGACCAAGGCAAGCCTGTTGCAACAATTGAACAAATACATGAAATTACTAGGAAAATCGTTGAATAGATATAATTAAATATATAACTAATAAAAGAAATGAATAAAAATACGTAAGCTAATACCATTAAATTTAAATTTTGATTAATTCTCTTACCGCCGAGAACCAATCCTACATCCCTAGACATAACAGCGAAGATCATTAAAGATGGAAATATTAAAGCAAGATATGGAACGTTGAAAAAGATTTGATATAAAATTATTATTAGTTTGTGCCTCTCAAAAGGTTGTAGTTCTCTTACATCAATAATTTTAACAATCTTTTCGTTCATGTTTCACTTTAAAGTTTAAACAAATTTATTTATTGACCTAAAAATAAAGAAGATGAGTTTGTCATTTTGTATGGTTTCAATGCTAATATTATCTCTCCTTTAGCATTAATAATTTTAAAATATAACTTCTTCGCCAGCTATAAATAGCAAAAGTTCCTCTAATCTATTTGGAATTACATATCTCATTTGAGAGGGGTCAAGAGTTTCAGATATTCTTTCCCATTTGATGAGTATTCTGGACGCTGATACGCTATATATTACAAAACTAAACTAATTTAAGAGGAAGCATTTTCATGGCAGTATTTTCTATGATTGCTTGATTTTTCTTCATTCAAAAATTTTTTTAAATATTTAAATTTTATCTTCACCATAAATAGCAAAGCTTTCAATATGTTGTAATTAAAATAAGCGATATTAACCTTATATATGTAAAGTTTAAAATTAAGTTATATAAAGTATTACTTATGGTAAAACTAAGAATTAAAGTGGGACCTAAAGGACAAATTTTAATACCAAAAATTCTTCGAAAGAAATATGGGATAAAGGAAAACGACTATGTAATAATAGAAGCTAATGATGAAAATTTAGTAATAAAGAGGGCTCCTAGTATAAACGAATCATTATCTTGGTTAAGAGAAAGGCGAAAGAAAATTAAAGCTAAACAAGCAAAATTAGGCGACCTTGCTCAAGTAGACCTTGAAGATGAATTCGATGAAAGTATTGGTTGATGCCAGTTTGTTAATATATTTAAATGTTCCTCTGGATGAAGATAAAACGAATTTAGTAGAATCATTTTGGAAGAGATTAATTGAAATAAACGAACTTTATACAGATATGCTTATAATAGATGAAGTTCTTTATGTTTCTAAGAAAAAATATAATATAGAATACACCGAAACATTCGAATTCTTAGATAATGTAGTAATACCTTTTGTAGAAATTCTTGAAATCGATTCAAAAATATATTCTTTATTTAAACTTTATCTAATTAATTATAAATTAAAACCTTCAGATGCAATACATGCCGCAATTATTAAGATGCATAAACTTGATGCTATTGTTAGTGAAGATAAAGATTATGATATTGTTGGGATAAAGAGAATATGGCTTTAGAAATATAAGTAATAAAAAATAAATTACGTTATTTAGCTACAGTTTAAATTGAGTATGTTTATAATAGCTTTAGAAATTCATAAAATACAGAGTCATACTTAAAATACTGTCTTAATCTATATTGATGTATCCAAAAACTCTTTATAAATCTGTTTTTAAATATCCTTTTAGTAATATAGAATGTAGATGCAAATAGACGAGCTTAAAGAACGTTTCCTTGAACTATTAAATAAAGACCAAGAATTTAGGTATGCAGTAGCAGGTTTAATTGGATATAAAGAAATTTTGGATAGAGTAGCAAAAGTTGAAGAAAGGCTAGCTAGTGTTGAAGAAAGGTTGTTAAAAGTTGAAGAAAGAATTGCCCAACATGATGAAATATTAATAAGAGTTCAAGATAGACTATTAAAGGTGGAAGAAAGGCTAGCTATGCATGATGAGAAGTTCGTTAAAATTGAAGAAGAACTTCTTAACTTAAGAAGGAATATTCAAGAAGGTTTCAATATAATGAATGCGCGTATATCAAGATTGGAAAAACAAACGATTATAATTGATAGAAGATTGAGAAATGTTGAAAGTTATGTAGAAAAGATTTCTTTAGAGATTGAAGAAGAAGCTAGAGAAATTATTGCTTATATGCTAAAGCAGAAAGGAATAATCGTAGATCAAATTATCTTTAAGCGCTTCAATAAAGAAATAAATATTTTTGCTGAAAAAGATAATCTTTGTATATTAGGCGAAGCAAAAACAAAGATAAGTCAAACAAGAATAATTAAAATTGATAGAAAATTTGAAAAATTCCTAGAAAGAAATCCTGAATATAAAAATAGGAAGATTATAAAAGTAGCATATGCAATAAGATTTTTACCTGAAGCAGTTGAAGTAGCTAAGAAAAGAAACATTTGGCTTATTACAATGTCAATGAGAGAATTAACGGAATTAAAATTATAATCTTTTAATTTTTTAAAAATTTTGGTTTTAAACATAATCTTATTGATAATTAATTGAATGATATAAAGTCTAGACTTCAACTGAAGATTATTCAATTTCTTAAACCAAAGAATGTATGTCATTTTTAGAAAAATATTATTTCTAACACAGATCCCATCTACACTTAAAGAGCGAATGATATATCACCGCATCAAAAAGGCGACGATTCCTATCATTGATTTGTAGCTACATATCTCATTTTATATGCAATTGAAAAGCTCAGAGAAACCATACAATATAATAAAAGATTTCTATAAAGATACCTTTTTATGTTGAAACAATGAAATAAATTTAATCGAATTATCATCATTGCAATAATTGCTCAAATTGCTTTATTGCTCTTTATTCAAAGAAAATTTTTCTTTTAAGTATTTAATTTGATCCCTGCCCTAAAGGACTAGGCTTTCAATCTATTGTAAAGGAACACTTAGATTATTAATATTCCAATGAGAGAATTACAAAATTAAAAAATATAATTTTTTAATTTTAAAATAAACTTAAACTATAGACAAAATATTAGATAATTTAATTAATTAATATAATAAGAGGTTTCTAAATTGAACATTTTTATTTTGAAACAATGAAGTATATTAAAAAAGCCAAATTTTTACATAAGACTAAAATTTAATTATAAATTACTCAACTTTATTACCAAATCTTTGCAACCAAAGTTCAACAATGTCGTATCCATTTATTTCTATGAATTTCTTTCTACCTTCATTAGTCATTTTCAATGGAGTCCATTGAGTTTTTAAATCTATCTCTACATCAACTTTTCTTGCTGGAATCGCATTTTTAATAGCTTCTGTAACAGAATATGCAATAAAGTCTGTAACAGGACAATAGGGACTAGTGGCTCCTATTTTAATGAAAACATCGCCTTCATTAGAAACCTTTAATTCATAAACCAATCCTAAATTAACAATATCTAGAGGTATTTCTGGATCATAAACTTGTTTAAGACTTTCTGAGATTTTCTTCTTCCATTCTTCTACGTCAATCGAATTATTTATTATTTTTTTGAAAATATTATTAAGTTCTCTCGAATTTATATGAAATAAGTATTAAGTAAAGTATTTATTTAAGTCCCTAATTAATGCTATTACATTGTTAAATTTTCTATACAGATAAAAATAAGATAAAGGAATTCATTAAATAATTGTGCATTATGATTTAGATATAGTTAAAAAGGAATTGTTTGATTATTGTAAAGATAGATGGATAGCTTTGCAAGGCAAAAGCTTTATTAGACATGATGCAAAGGGAGAACCTCTTTATTTTAAAAATATAGATGATGTTTCAAAGTATATTAAAATTTACAACGCCAGAACAATATATGCAACAGCAGCGGTTTATTCAAATATTAAATATTTAAGAATTAGTAGATATACTCCCTTCTTTGATATTGATACTAAGATTGATAAATGGGAACTAGCTGTCGAAGCTGCAAAAATTATAGTTGATGCGTTAGAAAAAGAAGGTGTAAAAGAGTCTGTATACATTATATGGAGTGGAGAAGGGATGCATGTGAGAATAAACGAAAATGCATTGCCTAAAAATATAGACCCTCTACTGGCTTCTAAAGTAATTGTTAATTACATTCTAAAGAAAACAAATACTGAATTAGAAAAGTTAGTAAATAAGTCACAGGGCGATTTAAAAGTTGAAAACTTAATAGATGATAAAAGATTATTCACAGCTCCTTTATCACTCCATAGGAATCTTGAATATGTGGCAATTTGCTTATCTACAAAGGATTTAAATAACTTTAGCTTAGAATGGGCAAGACCTGAGAATTTTAAGCATAATATTTCTTGGAGAAATTATGTAGAAAACGAAATAGAAACATTATGCAAGATAGCGATAAAAGAATTTGATACTAAAGTTGTAACAATTACTAAAAATTCTGAAATGAAACCTCAAAGTTTAAAAATAGGAAGATTTCAAATTATGGGTCTTTTGCAAGCTGCTCGGTACTATGTCCTTCATAATGACTCGGATAAAGCCAAGTCCTTTGGGATAAATAGAGCTATATTTTATGCTTGGGCTAAGCATTATGGAAAATCATATTCTTCAACTAAAGGCCATAAAGCTGGTGTTGCTTCAGAACAAACTTTAGAACAAAAAATAAAAAATGTAGCAGGAGAAGAAGTTTACATCGATGATAAGACCGGGTTCTTTATTATCGGAAACAAACCAAACTTTCCTAAAGACTTTGACAAAGAAATTAAAGACAAGATTAATGCCATTTATCCTTTTGAAGAAGCATGGCGTGCAGCTGTTGAATATGTTTCGTCATTTTCTAGGGAAACATTGCTTGATCAAAGAAAATTTTTTGAAAAGGTTTATCTTCCTGTTAGAGACAATTTTGAAAAAATATTAAAAAAAGAAGGCTTATCTCAATTCCTTGAAAAAACAGAGTAATTAAGTCATCATAATAATCTTTAATATTGAAAATAACTTAAAAATAATGTGTAATACTCTGATATCAATTATCCAAATTAGATCAAAAAAAAGTTTATGCTTAAATACGCTATTAGTGATAAAACTTCCTCATAACCACAATACTACCAACAATGATACCAGCAATTAATGAATAAGTCACTAAATATGTTGCATAATCCAAAGAGGTTTTTGGCAAAAATATGTTAGTTGAAACCAATTGAATTTTTATTTCATCTATGTAATATTTTGAGTAATTAAACTTTAGATTTGTAGTTTCTAACTTGGTATTGAAATATGAACTAGCATTTGAAATGAATAAATAAAGCAATCCGTTACTAAAGGTTAAAATTTTTCCATTTTCTAGCTTGCTGAGATTGTACAAGAAACTATAAATTCTTAATTTAAAAGAAATATCCACTTTAAAAATGTATGATTTCATTGAATACATGTTGTTTTGAAAACTTACATTTACAGTACCATTTGGGCTGTATGTAAAGTTATTATAATATGAAAGATTTCCTAGCTTTAGAAGATTAAAATGACTGAAAGTAAAGTTGATGAAGTTCGTTATATTAAAAGAAGTTAACTCATTTACTAAGCTAGATTTAGATTTGTAATTTAAGCTAAGATTAAAATTCTTATAAAAGGTTAATTTGAACAATGTGTTAACTATTGAAATATTTCCTTTAATGTTTATGGTATTGTTAAAAGTCGTACTGTTTATTGCAGCTGTAGAAAATGTTTCATTGTAATTAAGTATAAAAGAACTATTATAGAATGTGGTCTTTGTCTCTTTTAAAATGGTTACATTATATTTTAAATAAGCTGGATTGTTTGATTGGGAATTAACAACAGGAAGTAATATTATTATCGCAATAAGGAATAGAAGAATCAAAATATATTTATTCATATGAAATTTACTTTTATCAAATTAAATAAATTTAACCCTAATATCTTTACTTATATTTTCAAAAAACCAAGATATAAATGATAGTATAGTTTGATACTTACTAGGTCGAAAGTGATCATTCTGATAGTTTTGTAGTATTAAAATTCTTTAATCGAAATAGCTGTTTCTTTTGATTTGTTTAACAACTATTCATCGTTTGTAAGAATTTTTATTCCTAGTTTTTTCGCATAATAAACATATGACGCGTCATAGAATGTTAAAACTATTTTTATAGCTAAATCTTCCACTTCAGGCAAATCTATAGTATTAACTCTGATTATTTTCATTAAGGATAATAATTTAGTTAGATTGTTATAATTTTGGAATAATCCTTTATGTGTTTTAATTTATATTCCTCCCAAAAAATATTTCCAAGTTCATATAATGTTAAATCTAATACTACTCCGTTAATGATCAATTCGATATATTTACTGGGAAATTGTATTAAAGAGTAGAATGCTGATGCTTCGACTATGTACACATTTATCTATGTTCTCGCATCTCTCTAATTTGATTGACCCACTCGTCTTCATTAATATTGCGTAATTCTTCTTTAAGATTTTTTAAAAGTTCTTCAGCAAGCCTTTTTTTCAATTTCAATTCTTTCTTTTATAGCTTTTTCAATTACTTCTCTTAAATTTATACCTAAACGCTCAGCTTCTTCTTTTAGCTCTTTATTAACTCTTACAGATATTACTTTCGTAGACATATATTACATTTATAAATAATTCTGTAAACAAGTTTTTAATGTTACAGAATTAAATCGAATTCTTAAAACTGCATTCATATTAGACTATTATTCGTTCTTTATGAAAAACTAATTAACTTATTGTAGAAATATTTGTGAACTAGGTTTAACAAATTCTTTTTAGCCAATATAGCACGTACCTTATTGCATCTTTGTATTTATAAGATAAGCTAAATAGTTTTTCATATAGAGAAATATTTGCTATATTGCTCTTCATTCAAAGAAAATTTATTTAAAAGTGTTAAATATCATTCTTATGTTTAAGGGTAAAGCTTTCAATCTATTGTAAAGTTTATCTTGATTGAATTATATATAATCACATGACCATAGATAAAGATGAGACAACAAAACTTTATGAACTTTCAATTTATTATTCTAAAATTTATCGTGGTAAAATTTCTATCATTCCTAAAGTTCCAATAAGAAATTTAAACGATTTTTCAATTTGGTATACCCCTGGAGTTGCGGGAGTTTCTTTGGAAATAGCAAAAAATAAAGAAAAATCATTTGATTTGACAGGAAGATGGAATACTATTGCAATTGTAACAGATGGAACGAGAGTATTAGGTCTTGGAAACATAGGACCTGAAGCCTCTATGCCCGTTATGGAAGGTAAAGCTTTAATATTCAAATATTTAGGAGGAGTTGATGCTATACCTTTGCCTATCAAAGTTGATACCGTTGATCAATTTGTAAATGTTGTTAAAGCTGTTGAACCTTCTTTTGGAGGGATAAATCTTGAAGATATAGAATCTCCAAAATGCTTTTATTTATTGGATACAATTAGAAAAGAATTAAACATTCCTGTTTGGCATGATGATCAGCAAGGTACAGCAGGTGCAACTCTAGCTGGTGCATTGAATGCGATTAAGCTTGTGGGTAAAAGCTTGAAAGATATAAAAATAGTTTTCTATGGTGCAGGAGCTTCAAATATTGCTACTGCAAATCTTTTTATAAATGCAGGTTTCGATGCAGGGAAAATGATTTTAATTGATTCCAAGGGGATATTGCATCCAGAAAGAGAAGATATGGATAAATTAATGTTAAACAATCCATGGAAATATGAGCTTTCAATTAAAACCAACAAATATAGAATTAAAGGAGGGTTAAAAGAAGCTTTAGAGGATGCTGACATGCTGGTTGCTGCATCTAAACCCGGTCCGAACGCTTTCAAAAAAGAATACATTAAGGTAATGAATAATGATTCAATAGTATTTCTATTAGCAAATCCAATTCCTGAAATATGGCCATGGGAAGCTAAAGAAATGGGAGCAAAAATTGTTGCTACTGGAAGGTCGGATTTTCCGAATCAAATTAATAATAGTTTGATATTTCCTTCCGTTTTTAGAGGTGCATTGGATGCTAAATCAAAGAAAATTAGCGATGAAATGATCATAGCTGCTTCAAAAGAACTTGCTAAATACGCTGAGGAAAAGGGTATTAATGAAAACTATATAATTCCTTCAATGGATGAATGGCAAGTATATCCTAGAGTTGCAGCAGCTGTTGCTTCAAAGGCAGTAGAACAGGGATTGGCGAGGGAAATTATGAGTTGGAATGAATATTATGAAATTGCAAAGAAAATAATACAAGAAAGCAGAGTTTCTTTAAATACATTGATTGAAAAAGGAGTTATAAGGAATCTATTAAATTATAATAGTGTTTGATATGGAAAAAGGGATCAAGTTTAGAGAAGCAAAAGAAGAAGATATAGAAAGTATTGTAGAACTTGTTATTAGGCTTAAAAGATTGAATGAAGAATTTGATGCGTTACTCAAGGTACGTGAAGATATTGTTGAGCAAACAAAACTATACATAAAAAATTCACTTAAAAGCGATAATAGTTTCATCGTTGTTGCTGAATATAATAAAAAAATTGTTGGAATTTTAAAAGCTGAAGTTAGGGAGAGATTATTTTACTCACCGACAAAAGAAGGATTTATTTCTGAATTCTATATTATGCCAGAGTTTAGAAGAAAAGGTTTGGGTAAAGATCTACTAAAGTATTCTATTGAAAAATTAAAGGACAAAGGTGCTGAGATAGTTACAGCAGAGTTCCCTACGCAAAATAAGATAGCAACTGATTTTTATGCAAAACAAGGATTCAGATCGGTAATAAGTATTCATGCAAGATATATAGATTAATTGGTTGACATTTTTGTACCATATAGTACAGAGAAGCTTGAAATTAGGAGAATAACTATGAAGAAATGTATAAGTTGTATAGCTAACGTATTATAATAATGAATTATACTTCCTAATATTATCGCTAATAATACTAAAAGCAAGTTAAATGTAGATAAATTTCTTTCTAATTTGATCTTTGAATTTCTAAAAGCTAATACTGCTAAAATCAAAATTACGATGGCAATTATTAAATGCGTAACAATTAATGGTATATTTGCATTCACAACAAATATCACATAACCTAATATTGATTCCAAAATTGAAAATAATATCCCTAACAATGCAATCTTTTTCAGCTCCATAATTTTTAATAATTCAGTAAATTAATAAATAAATTACAGGATGCTTAATTTACCTTTTTTAAAAATCAAAAAGGATTAAATCCTTCAAATAATTATTAATTCTTTGAATTTCTTTCATTATTTTTCTTTCTTCATTTTCTAAAAATTTTTTTCTTAATTTAATGATCAATCTAACATTACTAGGGTTAGAGCTACCATAGGATTTTTTCCTATACAAGCTTTTTCTCAAGTCCTTAAATCTTCCCAATTTAATGTATTTACCTTCTAAACTTAATAAATCTTCTACGGTTTTTATGAAATCCTTGCCATTTTTATAAGATTCATTAACAGCTTTTGAGATTAACTTATGAGCTTGTCTAAAAGAAACACCCAACTTTATTACTAAATAATCTGCTATATCAGTTGCTAGTGTATAAATAATTTTATTAGAATTCATTAATGATTCATCTTTTACCTTTAGTTTCATAATAACTTGAACAATCTCCTCAAAAATCTCATCTATCATTTTTAAAGTATTAAACAGAGTGGTTTTTATTTCCTGTAAATCTTTATTGTAGCCTGATGGAAGTGATTTCAAGGTAAATAAAATTTCAAATAAACTACTTACTATTTTGGAACTTTTACCTCTAATCAATTCAAGAGAATCTGGATTTCTTTTTTGTGGCATAATGCTGCTTATGCCTATACTTTCATCCGGTATTTCTACAAGATTAAATTCTTGTGTTGAATAAATGATTAAATCTTCACTAATTCTACTTAAATGAATAGATAACAAGCTTAAGATAAAAATTAACTCACTCTCAATCTCTCCTCTAGAATTGATCGAATCCATTGCATTTTGTGTAATATTCCTAAAACCTAATAATTGCGCTGTCAATTTTCTATTTATTGGCCAATTCACACCAGCAATTGCACCTGAACCTAATACACAATAATCTAATCTTTTATAAACTTCCCTTAATCTTTCATAGATCCTTATTAAAAATTCTACATGAGCCAATAGATAATATCCATACGTAATTAATTGAGCTTGTTGTAAATGAGTATAAGATATGAATAATTTTTTGTATTCTAAATCTGCTAGGTTTAATAATTCTTTCAATTTTTCAAGAAATTTTAAAGAGAAATTATTTATCCAATCTCTTAAATACATTCTTACGTCATTTATGATAAGTTCATTTCTACTTCTTCCAATATGTAATTTTCCTCCTACTTCTATTCCTATTTCTTTTATCAAATAATCTTCCACAAGAAAATGTATATCTTCGAAATTTCCATCAAAGACTAATTTGCCCGCATTATAATCATTGTAAAGCTTATTCAAAGTTTTAATCAATAATTTAGCTTCTTCCTTTGTTATAGCATTTATTTTTTCCAAAGATATTACATGAGCTTTACTTGACAATATTTCATAAATCAATAATCGCTTATCCGTTTGAATATCAATCTTCGATTCCCTAAGAAGAAACTCAGACTTTAGTTCTTTCTTCTCTTCTTGCATTTATCTTCTCTACCTTTTTAGCCAATACAGTTTGCAAAGAATAAATATTTATAAAACCTTCTGAATTTTTCTGATTAAACTGAGATTCGCTACTATATGTTGATAGCTTAATATCATATAGAGCAAATTCACTTTTTCTTCCAATAATTCTCATGTTGCCTTTATACATTTTTACCTTTACTTTACCAGTAACCCTTGGAATTTGTGTTGAATTTATAAAAGCTTCAATATCCTTTCTCAGAGGATCCTCCCATAGACCATTGTAAACTAATTTTGTCCATAATGCGTCTAAATATTCCTTTGCTTCATTCTCAAGCTTTGTCAGTACAAACTTCTCTAAATCTTTATGTGCTTCGATTAGGATCAATGCAGCCGGACATTCATAAACTTCTCTGGATTTTATTCCAACCAATCTGTCTTCTATATGGTCAATTCTGCCAATTCCATGCATGCCACCAAATTCATTTAAAAATTTTATCAATTCAATTTCGTTCATCTCTTCACCATTCAATTCTATAGGAATTCCATTCCTAAATCCTATTTCTAAGTAAGCTGGCTTATCTGGTGCATCTAATGCAGATTTTGTCAATTCAAATGCGTCTTCAGGAGGTTCAATGAATGGGTCTTCAATAATGCCTCCTTCAATTGATCTACCCCAGATATTTTGATCTATACTATATGGCTTCGTTTTTGATACACTCAAAGGTATGCCATTTTTCTTAGCATATTCAATTTCCTCATCTCTCGTTAAATTCCATTCTCTTACAGGTGCAATTATTTTAAGATTTGGATTTAAGGCTTTAATTGTAGCTTCAAATCTTACTTGGTCGTTTCCTTTACCTGTACAACCATGGGCGACAGCTTCAGCATTTTCAATCTCAGCTATTTTAACTAGATACTTTGCAATTAAAGGTCTAGAAAGTGCACTACTCAAAGGATACTTTCCTTGATAAAGCGCATTTGCCTTAATAGCATTGTTAACATAGTTTTCTACAAATTCTTCAACAGCATCAATCGAGTAATGCTTTATAGAACCTATTTTATAAGCTTTCTCTTCTATGAACTTCATGTCTTCATTTTGGCCGACATTGAGAGTAAGCGTAATAATTTCATAACCATATTTTTCTTGAAGCCATTTTATAGCTACAGAAGTATCTAATCCCCCTGAATATGCTAATACTAGCTTAGCCATTAGATAAACAACTTGAAGAATACAAAAAAACATTGTGTAATAAAGGAAACAATTGATTTTAATTAGGTTTCAAATAAAACAATTATTTATACTTTCTTCTAATTAAATTCACAGTCTCTTCAAGTAGCTGATATCCAATTAATGCATCCTTTGAATTTACTATGAATATAGTATCAAGATAACAAGAAATTACTTGTGTTAAGTTAATTCCATTTTTAAAAAATAAATTTGTAATGAAAGAAATTACACCAGGAGTCGTTATTATTTCCTTGGGACTTTGAAGCACTATTGCACTTTGATCTTCGATAATATCAATGATTTCTTCTTTACTTATTACTTTCATTAAGCTAAAAAGATTTTTTTTCTCTAATACCATGGAAAATGTATCTATCCCTTGCGTAATCTGGAAAAATCTTGAATTTTTTATGACATTTAAGATTTTATCAAATTTTGTTACAAAAGTTTCCCATCTTATAGTTAATACGATAACTTCATTTCTCAATTGTAGTGTGGTTTCTGCAATTACTTTTCTAATCTTTTCATCATGTAATGATCTATCTTTAGAAACTTCATCTGAATATCTAATTAATGCCATTTTTACAGATTCTAACGAAACTTCAGAACCTGTTATTTTTTCGATCTCAGGCTTAATGAGTTTAGCTGTAGATGTGTAATTTAATAATTTATTCTTTAAGCAATCAGATATTGTTGGATGATTATCAACAACTTTTTTTACTAGCTTCGAAATAGATAATTCTTGTTTCAAATTTATTAATAGATATAATTAACTCTCATTTTAATAATTTATCCAATTCCAGTAATGAATTTTCTAATATTGCTATGGAATTTAAATAATCATCGATAATTATTCTTTCTTTGTTTGTATGAGATAATTTCGAATCACCAGGGCCGTATGTTATCATTGGAATCGATTTTAATTTAGAGAATATATTTATCTCACCAGTGCCAGATTTTTTCAACAACTCAACTTTTAATCCCAATCTTTTTATCGTTCTTATAAAGCTTCTAACTAAAATATTATTTAAATCAGCTTCAAATGGTTCAATTAAATCTTCTATTTTAATTATTGAATTAGTTTTATTTAGATTTTTATTCATAGCTTGAATTAAATCGCCTATGTTGTATTCTCTTGGGAATCTTATATCTAAGACTAATTTACAATAAGAAGGAATCACATTTACTTCTCCATTACATTCAATAACAGTAGGATTGAATATAATATCTGGAAAATTCTTTAAAATATTTTTTCTTGATCTGTTAAGGAAATTCATGGCCTCGATTATAGGATTTGGAGTAATTTTTGTTGAAGAATGTAGTTTATTTCCTCTAAATATTATGTTATATTGAATCCTACCATTGTAAGCTATCGTTATTTTATTGCATCCTCCAGGTTCTCCAAAAATTGCATATGAAGGCCATGAATTGATTTTATCCAAGGTATATTTCAAATTTTTAATTCCATTACATGTAGTTTCTTCTTCAACTGTTGCAACAAATATTAACTTCTTTTTAAAAGATCTATTATCCCTTAATCTTTTTATTGTTGAAATAAAGCATGCTAAGGGAGACTTTGCATCACAAGCGCCTCTACCAATGATTTGATCATCGAAAACTTTTACCTTCAATTTCCCTTTCACAGTGTCCATATGCGAAGAAAGCATAATACTAGGTTCAGAACCTTCAACTAAAGCTATTACATTTCCTACATTATCAATCAACAAATAATCTGGCTTAATATTACTTTTAATATAATCATAGATATAACTTGCTATAGCTTCTTCTTTTCCACTAGGGGAATAAATTTCGATTAAATCTTTTAATAGCTCTATTGCTTCTTTTTTTAACATTAAACTGGATAAATAGGAGGAAATAACAATCCTTCAGTTTCTTTTAAACCAAACATTAAATTCATACATTGTATAGCGTTACCTGCAGCACCTTTTACAAGATTATCCAAAGCTGAAATGATTATTGTTTTTTTGTTTCTATTATCCAATTCAAATCCAATATCTACGAAATTGGAACCAATCAGAAATTTTGGATCAGGTAATTTATAAATTCCACGGGGATTCCTAATAATTCTTACAAATTTTTCGCTTCCATAATCCTCTCTAAAATAACTCCATATGTTTGAAACATCATCATAGTAATTAACATAGCTAGTTACAAGAATACCTCTGACATTGTTAACTGAATGGGCAGATAATGAAACATTTAAATTAACTCCAGAATACATTCTTAGTTGTTCTTCAATTTCAGGTGTGTGCCTGTGCATCGCTGCTTTATATGCTCTAATTGAACCAAACCTTTCTGAAAAAATGCTAGATAGCTTTATACTTCTACCTGAACCTGATGAACCAACTTTAGCGTCTATGAAAATTAAATCGCTTATTTTTCTTCTCTTTGCAAATGGATACAAAGCAAGAATAGAAGCTATAGCAATACAACCCGGATTGGATACCAAACTCGCAGATGAAATTTTCTCTTTATTTATTTCCGGAATACCATATATGAACTCATTAAGCAACTCTGGATTTTTATGATCAATATTATACCAAGCCTTATATTCTTCAACACTTTTAAGCCTAAAATCTGCACTTAAATCAATTATCTTTACTCCACTTTCAATTAAACTTGGTATTATGTTCATTGATACACCGTGAGGCACACAAGAAAAAATTATGTCTGAATTAAATGCTGATTCTATGTTATTGAACGAAGCAAACTTAATGTTTAATATATTTTTTAAAAATGGATGTATTTCATGAACATACTTACCTTCATTCTTTCTTGAAAATATGTATTTTATCTCAACTTCAGGATGCTGAACAAGCAATCTTAACAATTCTCCACCAGTATAACCTGATGCACCAATTATACTTACTTTCATCTCTTCCCTTTTTTTACTATATAATTTAAAATTGATTCTACAATTTTTTTACCTGCAACCTTCGCAGCTCCACCAAATTCAACCGATGAATTTATTTCATTTATAAGAATTTGATCCTTTTTTTCCATTGCATCGATACCTAATATCTCTCCTCCTATTGCTTCCTTTACTTTAAAAAAGATTTCTTTTTGCCCGTCTGATAATCTCGCTTCTTCAACCTTTCCTCCAAGTGCTACATTAGTTCTAAAATCATCATTAGCTTGATATCTATAAATAGTAGCTACTATTTCATCGCCTACTACTATACATCTTATATCTCTGCAAGGTTTTTCGACGTACTCTTGAATATAAAAAACTTCCTTGTACATAGAATTTAAGAAACTTCTATATTCAAGTATGTTTTTTAACTCATATTGATCTCTTATTTTATGTACAAATCTTCCCCAGCTTCCAACTATCGGTTTAAAAACTAATGGAAAACCTAACATTTCTGAAGACTTTATGCAAGAATCTTCAGAAAAAGAAACATAGGACAAGGGAGCTGGTATTCTATTCTTAAGTAAAATAATGTTCGTTAACAACTTATTTGAAGAAATTAAATTAGTTTGAAAATTATTTATAACTTGACCACCAGCGTATTCTAAAATAGCTGTAGAAAATAATCTTCTAGTTGAACTGGTACATCTTTGTAAAAAAATTTCTTCTTTTAATGATTTTTCAACATTCTTATCCAGTTTAAAATTTACATTTTTTATTTCAAGTGTATTTAAATTAATTTCTCTTTTCTTTGCTTCATTTATTATTTCCTTCTCTTCCCATCTAAGAATATCGTAAACTAAACTAAATGATACCACTTATTTATTCTCCCCAGTCTTCTGAAATTGCTTCAGCTTCTTTGTAATCTATTTTACCATTTTTTACTTCCTTAATTTCATATATTTTTCCACAATCAGGGCATTCAAGCAATTCTCCTACCATTGCATCATCTGGTACTTCAATATTACCCTTACATTCTATACAGCTTATGTATTTGGTTTCCATTGATATGGTTTTTATTCTTATTCATACTTAACATTTATGTAACTTACAATGAAATATGCATTAAATTTGTTTCATAAATCACAATTAAAAAAATATTTTTTGATAATCACTATTTCTATATTCTAGATAAATGTTCTATTTAGAACAAATTTTGTATAAATTGTTACAATAAATTTTAATCTTGCTAACTTATTAGATGATATTTATAATGATTAAATTTTTAATCAAAATAGGAGGAGAAGTTATTAAAAATAATTTGGAGAATATTATAAATACGATATCAAATATTAAAGATAAAGTTCTAATTGTTCATGGAGGTAGGGAAATAGTTAATTTCTATAGTGAAAAATTTGGAATAAAGCCTAAATTTGTAATATCTCCAGAAGGTATCCGAAGCAGATACACAGATGCAGAAGAGTTAGACATATACATAATGGCTATGAGTCTGATAAACAATAGAATCACTTCTATGCTAAACTTTAATGGAACTAAATCTATTGGTATAAATGGTATTTTCGGTAATTTAATTGTTGCTAAGAAGAAAGAAAAAATAGTAATTATTAATGAAAGAAATAGAAAGCAAATTATTGAAGGTGGCTACACAGGAAAAATTACAAGGATAAACAAGGAAGTTTTAGATATATTAATCGATTATTACGATTGCATTGTTATTTCACCAATAGCTATAGATATTGAAAGTAAATGTATATTGAACGTGGACAGCGACCAAGTAACGTCGGAATTAGCTAAAGCTATGAAACCTGAGAAGTTGATATTTTTAACAGATGTAAACGGATTAAAATTAGAAAGTCAAACCATAAATGTCATAAAATCTAAGGATATTTCAAACATTATAGATAAAGTCGGCATAGGGATGAATCGTAAATTATTGATGATCCAAGATGCTTTGATGCATGGAGTAAATGAAGCAATCATTGCATCTGGCTTAGTAAAAGATTTCATGAGTGAAATTGAAAATTCAACAAGGGTAATACAATAAATGGAATATAAGAGCTTTTTTGGAAACAGAGAAATAACAATAGTTAAGGGCAAAGATCAATATGTTTGGGATACTCATGGCAATAAATACATTGATATGCATACAGGAAATGGTGCTGCATTTTTAGGTCATAAAAATGAATATGTTATAAAAGAAATTTTACAGCAGATCGAAAATATACAAACCTTAAGCACTTCATTCAATACACCAATTAGAGAAAAAATGTTAGAAAAGCTAGAAGGTATAAGACCTAAAGAAATGGATTATGTATCTCTGCTAAACAGTGGAAGCGAAGCTGTAGATTTAGCATTAAAAATCTCAAGAAAAATAACTTCTCGGAAAAAATTTATAGCGTTTAAAAATTCTTTTCATGGAAGAACATTTGGAGCATTGTCTGTAACATGGAATCCTAGATATAGGAAACCTTTCATGCCTTTGATAGATAATGTTGAATTCCTTGAATTTAATAATATCGAAGAACTAAAAAGGATAGATAATGAAACTGCTGCTGTAATAATCGAACCAGTTCAGGGAGAGGGTGGAGTCTATCCTGCTAGTATAGATTTTTTAAATGGAGTTTATGAAAGATGCTTACAAACTAATTCATTGCTTATTATAGATGAAATACAATGTGGATTCGGGAGAACAGGATTAACTTGGACGCATGAAAAATCAAAAGCTGTTGCTGATATTTTGTTAGCTGGTAAAGGAATTGGAGGAGGATATCCATTAAGTATAGTTTTTTATACCGAAGAAATTGCAAAAGAAATTGATGATGGAGACCATGGAAGTACATACGGAGGAAATCCTTTAGCTATGGCTTCCATAGTCGGAGCAATTGAAGCATTTGAGAAAGATAATGTATTAGAAAAAGTGAATAATAATTCTAAGGCTTTTCATTCAGAATTGAATAATTTGATTTCTGAATTTAACATTATTAGAGATATACGCATACTAGGTCTTATGATAGCGATAGAACTTAAGATAAATGCTAGCCAAATTATTTCAGAATTGCAAAAGGAATTCATCCTTGCTCTAAAATCTGGTTTGAATATAATAAGATTTTTGCCACCTTATAAAATACAAGAATTTGATATAAAGGAAACTAAAGAAAAAATATTAGAAATATTAGAAAAAATTAATCTTTCTTTAAAATAGCTAGCTTATGCAATAATAATTCTTGTTGATATCCAACTGGGCTAATGGCAAGATTTAAGAACGCGGAAGACGTTGAACCTATAGTTACATATTGCAAGGTGAAAGATTGAAGTGTTCCTGCTCTTTGATGCACGCCCTTTACAACTCCGACTGCACTAAATAACTCTTCCCAACCTGCGTTATTTACTAAATATATTGCTGTTAAGTTCTTAGAAGTTTGTGCGAAATTGGAAGTTAAACCTAGAATTCTTGCTCCTCCATATGCATTTATAATTTCTAAAATGCCTGAAAATCCACCATATGTATATAAGTTCTCAAATTGCTTTAAGGTTAAGTTGTAGTTTCCAAAAATCACTTGACCTACATAATTTAGCCCTAACGAAACTGTACCGTTTTGTGCAAAAGTTAAATTATAAGGTATTACATTGGGATTAGTAATTGGTACAGCAAAGAAACTATATGTCATTGTAATTGGAGTGCTAATATCATAATGTAACGTAGCATTGTAGAATCCTTTTTCTACTGCTAGTTCATGATATTCTTCATTTAATTTAGCATATTGAAATACTGAATTAAAGGTCTGATATGCATCGAAAGTTCCTTCTTGAACAACAGAAGAATACACTGTTCCCTTCGCAAAGTTTAATACTGCTGTATTATTTAAAAAGAAACTGCCTGTCTCTTGATAAACTAAACCAAAGAATCCAGCAAAGAATAAAGGTCCTGAGTCTAGGAAATTAGAGTTGCTACTTATCAATTTTCCAGATTGCAATGTATTATTTGGATCCACCCATAATAGTAGAGCTCCAGATACAATCCATCTGAAGTATGGTACACCATTTATTTGCAAAGCAGCTAACAAATTAGTCATTGTTATGGATATAGTTGCATTATTTCCAAGAGCTAGCATAGGTGTTAAGTCTATTAAATTTTGAGAATGAAAAGCTAACGTATTTATTGAAGTTACAGGTCTCCAATAGAATGGATCTATACCCCCTGTATATATTGTTTCATAAGGATTAACAACTCCTGCTAAGTAACTATCATAAAATACGAGTAAGTTTCTCGGTGCAGGTTCGTTTGCATACCAAAATTCGTCAAGTTGAGACCCTTCAGTATAAAATACAGCTGCCATTCTATATGTTCCTGCAGGAAGGCTTATGTTTTGTGAGATAAAGTCATTAGTTGGTGATAAAGCTACAGCTGAATAACCAAATCTATTAACGAATAATGGTATGAAATAGTTAGGTAAACCAGGTATTGGATTTCCTGGATATAAATATAATGTAACATTAACTAAATAATATCCCGTAATACCTATTCTAGGTGCTATATAATTCGTTAGAACTACTTGAAAAGTAACAGTTCCTTCTAATAATTTCTGATAGTATGTTACATCTGCTTGGGCAGTAGAGTTCAAAATTTCTTGAGTAGAACCCCAAAGTAATGGAATTCCGTTGGCAAATATGTAAAACGCTCTATCATATTGCGGACCTCCCGTTTCTCTAATAGACGCATTTAATATTACAAGACTGTAATTTCCTACTGGTACATTGACAGTGAAAACTTTTGGAATTACGCCACTGTTATTAAATATAGCATTTACTGCTACAGGAACTGCCATAGGTGTTGTTGATGGAGGTTTCATCTGAAAAGCTTGGAAAGAATAATAAGATGGAGGATCTACATCCTGAGCATCAACTGCAAATTTGTAAAGACTTGGCTTATTTATGCTTGCATTATTTTGATTTGAATATGCATGTATGGGAGTTAAAGGTATTAATAATATTATTGCTATGAATAGAGCCAAAATTAATATTTTTTTGTTCATGTTGTCCCACCCTCTTTTGTTTGCATTGTAGCTGCTACGGTAGACGGTCTTCTTCTACTAAGAATAATAGCTAGTATCAATGCAATTACACCTATAATTAATGAAATTATTGCAACTATTAAAACTTCATTTGCAAATGCTGAAGTGCTCGCTAAATTATAATTATTTTGAACAGTGTATGTATAATCGTATGTTAAACCATTCGATACCTCAACTAGTAATTCATATGAACCATCTGGCATAGATGAAGCATTAAAAGGTATTGATACGAGTAATCCTGAAGATGTTGTATTAACTTTATAGCTTACTGGTTGGCCGTTGAGCATTACGTTCAATACTTTAACATTTTGACCTGTTATGTTAACAGTTATTGTAGCACTTGCTGTTGTTATTTTAGTAGGATATACAGTTACTTTAGGAGCTGGTACTTGTGATATAGCACTTATTCCAGCAAAATTAACGCCGTTTAATGTTATATTACTTGCTTGCTGATTGAATGCGTAAGTTGAATTTACTATTGATGTCGAATATAAGTTTACGTTAGATTTAATTGCCGTAACAGCTACACTTGAACCTCCTATAGTACTTTGCCCTATTGTAACGTTTGAGTTTCTTGCAATTAAAGATGTAATTCTTGAATTAATTATGTTTACCTGTGCGTTATTAATTGTTAAGTTGCCTATGATTGAATTAGTTAAAGTAAGTTTTATTCCTGAAATAGCCAAACTTGTTGCATATATGTTTGTAAGATAATAACCGCTTCCGCTTCCCGTTAAGAAAGGAACTGTGGAAATATTCATGTTGGTTATATTTAACGTTCCTAAATATTCATAAGGTAGAACATCCACATATTTCTTCATAGAAACAAGATCTTCACCTGTTGCTGCTGAACCTGAGACAAAAACAATCCAATGTCCCGCTAATGAATATAACGATGCTCCAGAGTATATTGAAGAGCTTATCTCTGAAGGTATCTTATATTTACCATACCACATATTAATTGTTGAATTGTATTGCAAAGGAATTCCTACGTTATAGGACATTGTATATAAAGCTGGCGAAAGAGAAGCTGGAATTATGGTAGCTGTGAACATTCCATTCTTAACTTCTGTACCTGCCATTGTTCCAGTTGAATATTTTATATCAACATATAATTTGATTGTTTGACCTTCAGCAGCTGCAGATTGTATATTAAAGTTATAGTTTAATCCACCTTCAGCTACAAAGAATCCAGTTGTAAAGTAACCGTATTCAACACCTGTTTCGGTGTTAAGAGCTGAAGTATAAACAACTGTGTAGAATCCTGGTGTAAAGTTAAGCGGTATTTTAAATAATGCTATTTGTCTAAAGAAAAAGTTCCTTATGCCATATATTCTTTCATTTGGTGCAGGTTGTAAAGGTACTTTTGCTACTAAAGCATTTTGCTGGTTATAAATATTCGCTGTTATATTTGATGTAAATTCACCTAGACCAAATTGATTGAATGCCATTGCTTCAAGTAGAATACTTTCTCCAGGTGTCGCTGAGCCTACTCCGCTGACTACAGGAGTTATAACTCCTCCATAAAGACCTTCACCAAATACTTCATATGTGTATATATTTCCATAACCTGTATCAACTTCCACTATATATGTCCCTTGAGGCATTGGAGATAATAAGGCATAGCTTCCATTGTATAAGCCAGGAAAATTTGGATTTGGAAGTAATGTTACATTAAATAGATTCCTTCCATTCATAAAGAATTTAGCTAATATACTGTTAGTTAAGTATGGAGATCCATCAGGATTATTTACTTCTACAGCTACTAAGAAGGGATTATTAGGAGGTATAGCTGGCGCAAAAGGATATGGTACAGGTAGCAAGATATTTACAGACAATCCTACATCTATATCAGTAGCACCCATACCTGAATATCCTGAGCTATTACCTTCTACCACAATTTGCCATATATTTGCAGGTTGACCAGGCATTATTGTATAGAAACCAACCCAGTTGTTATTTGAAAATGTTAAAGGAACACTATCTAGATATCCATTTGTTGTGTATATTTTAGCAACAAAGCTTCCACTACTGACTACTGTTTGATTCGGATAAGTTATGTATGCAATTATTTCAAACGTGTTAGTATAATTATACCATGGAATTGAATTACTTGGACTAAAGGTTGTTACTGAAATTGATAACCCTGGTTTGTAATAGTTTTTAATTATACTAGCCAGCATACCAAGGTTAGGTGAGCCTAATCCTGTCAATAAATCATAACCAAGCCCAGCATAGTATCCAACGTTATAACCCCAAGTTATATCATGAAAAGCCTTGCTATACAATGTTGAATTTTGGTATATCCAATACAGAATTGGATTCAGCAATCCTAAGCTTTTACCTAAGTAACTGTCTAAATCTGCAGTCATGCCTGCCCATAAAGGTGAAGCTAAGCTTGTTCCACCTACAACCAATATTTGACCTTCAGCATATATTATTGCCCCAGTGTATGGATTTGCATCTGCAGCTACATCTGGAGTTGCTCTACCATTATAAGGCAAAATTCCTGCCTGATACCAAGGAGTTGGGAACAATGTACTAACGCCACCACCTGTAGATATTGTGAGACTAAAATATTGTGGAGTTATACTCCATGCAGTTTCATACCCATAAGTGGCATTAGAATTCATTTGAGATAGATATCCTGAAGTAACATTAACATACAATGTTGTACCACCTACGCTTGTTACAAATGGAGATGATGATGGAAATGTAGCACCACCATAAGTTGTTGATTCACCAAAGTTAGGTGCTCCCCAATCACCTGAACTAGCAAAGAATGAAATCCCTTCAGCGGCACCTAAAGCAAAGTAATAATCTAAGAAAGGATAATTTGGATAGGGGGTGCCAAAAAAGAAGCCATAAAATCCTGAAGAACCAATAAGATTTTCTGGTGTACCCCAACTCATTGAAACAACATTTGCTAGATTCTTGGTTACAACAATATCAACAGCTTCATACAGTGCAGACTCAGCATCGGATGAAACAACTAAGTTTATATTTGCATAAGGTGCAAGAGCGTGGGCAGATTCCACATCTAAAGCTACTTCAACATCCCAGCCAGTAACTAAACCTAAATAAGGTTCATAAGGTCCAACAGGAGTTATTGTAAGGTTTACAGGAGGAAGATTGAATTGTTCATCGAAAGCTTTAATATCTTGATAAATCAAAGGATCACCAAATGCATCAATAATTGCAATCGTAAAACCTTTTCCATTGGGTGTAACATTGTAAGCACCTACGAAGTCTTGTGGTGAATACATGCTTGCAGCAAAAGAGAAACTAGGGTCAATAGGAGTTGAATGTGTTCCATTATAAGCTAAAATAGCTTCGCCCTGCTTTTCACCTAGAACTAAATAATCTGGCTGAAAACTTGTTATATTTGTCAAGCCACCTATCAATGTATTTTTAAGCTCATTAGGTATGCTTGGTATATTTAAAGGTCTATAATAAGTAATTCCATTATAACCAAAATAGGCTAACTGAGTTTGAAATAGATTATTTATTTGTTCAACTGTAGCTGAAACCATTACACTAAATGATGAGCTATAAACAATTTTAAAAGCATGTGATGCAAAGAAATTTGATATGCTAGAGACTTTATCTTCCTGTGCAAATTCTTTAATCAAATCTGAAGTTTTTAAAGGATATAATTGATGTGATGCTACTTTTTGAGCAATAAAGTACAATTCATTTAAATTTTTAGGAGGAATAAATATTGTTAAGTATATTTGCTTATTATTTGGTACTAAGCTAATGTAATTTCCTTGATAATTTGGTGTCAGAAAATAAGAACTTGTATGGTTGTATGCGTATGCGGCAGGAAAGTATAGTAATATTACTAATAGTAATACTAAAATATATTTCATTGACTTTTTTAACTATTTAATAATATAAAAATGTTTCCTTTTGATTACTAAATGATATATCGTATCTTTTTCGCAGCTATTCTTATACTTACTTCATTTGTCTCAAAAATTCTTGCTAATTCTTTTTGTGTAAATCTTTTCTTAAGTATTTTTCTTTTACCTAAAAGCCACAACACAGCACCAGCTACAGCTCTAGGAGTAATGTTCCCTACTTTCTTTTTTATGTCGCTTAAATGTTCATTTATTGCCTTCTGAACCATTTGTTTTTCTTCTTCGTTCAGGCTACTAGGTAATTTTTCTTTTAAAATTGTTACAACGTCAGGTATTCTAATTAGTCTCTTTGTAATTCCCGATTTATATATAGATGTGGAGAGACTCCAAATTACTTTTGGTTTAACACCTGTAATTTTTGATATTTTATATATAGGTATTGGATCATTCTCTAAAATTCCAGATACGAATATCAATCCAGCAACTATCTCATCAAATGAATATCCAAGCAAAGCTAACTTTTTTTTAGCTTCTAAATACAATTGCATTATTCTATTTTTTACATTAGACTTTAAATTCAATATTTTACTATACAACTCAATCTTTTCTTCAAGCTTTAATGGTATAAGTTGACTCATAGTTATCTATGAAACTATTTATATTTATAGATTTTTAAATCTTACTAAATTTTTTTGTTTTCATATAAATTTTTTAAAATCAATACAAATGACAGGCTACAAAATGTCCTGGCTCAATTTCTCTTAATTGTGGTTCTTCTATTCTGCATCTTTCAAATGCAAATGGACATCGAGGATGGAATCTACAACCTTTAGGAGGATTAATTGCACTGGGTATTTCTCCTTTAGCCTTAACAGTTACTTTAGGTGCACGTGGATCAGGCACAGGTATTGCTGCAATTAAAGCCTGTGTATAAGGATGCAATGGTTTATCAACAAGTTCTTCAGAAGATGCAATTTCAACAATTTTACCCAAATACATAACGGCAATTCGATCACAAATGTGTTTTGCTGTAGCTAAATCGTGCGAAATAAATAAAAAAGAAATACCATATTTGTCTTTCAAGTCAAGCATTACATTCAATACTTCAGCTCTAATAGATACATCTAACATTGATACTGGTTCATCAGCTACGATAAATTCAGGATTCAAAACAAGAGCTCTTGCTATAGCAACTCTTTGTCTTTGTCCTCCACTAACTTCATGCGGATATAAATCATAGAAAGACTCAGGAGGCTCCAATCTTACGTCTTTAAGAGCAGTATATACACGATTCTCTATATCCTCTTTGCTTGCTAGCTTATTAATTCTAAGCCCTTCAGATACTATATCAAAAATCGTATACCTTGGATTCACTGATTCATAAGGATCCTGAAATATAAATTGAATTTTAGTTCTATACTTAATCAATTTATTTTGAGGTAATTTTGAAATATCTTCACCTTTAAACAATATGCTACCTTCAGTAGGGTCTAATAATCTTACAATCGTCTTACCCAAAGTTGTTTTTCCGCATCCTGATTCTCCTATCAACCCCATTATTTCATTTTTTCTTACTTCTAAATCAACTCCATCCACAGCTCTAACATATAAATTTTCCCTGCTAAATAGAGTAGATAAAAATCCTCTCCTTAATGGGAAATATTTTTTAAGACCTTTGCAAGAAACAATTGTTTCGCTCATGTCAATACAAATGACAGGCTACAAAATGTCCTGGCTCAATTTCTCTTAATTGTGGTTCTTCTATTCTGCATCTTTCAAATGCAAATGGACATCGAGGATGGAATCTACAACCTTTAGGAGGATTAACCAAATTTGGAGGTGTACCAGGAATATAAGATAGCTTTTGCCTTTTTGCTCTTATATTTGGAAATGAAGCTAATAGACCTTGTGTATAAGGATGCAATGGCTTTGTGTAAACACTTAAAGAATCGCCCATCTCTGCTATTTTACCTGCATAGTATATAATAACTTTATTACATAAATCTGCAATAATCGAAAGATCATGTGTTATCAAAATCATCGTCATTTTTAGTTTTGCTTGTAAATCTCTAAGTAGATTCATAATGTTTGCTTGAACGATAACATCTAACGCAGTTGTGGGTTCATCAAGAAGTACAACATCCGGATTATTTGATAAAGCCATAGCAATCGCTACTCTTTGCTTCATACCACCGCTTAATTCATGGGGATAACTTTTAACCCTTGCCTTGTCTATGCCTACAAGTTCAAGTAGTTCTTCAGCCCTTTTCCATGCATCCTTTTTTGACATAATTTTATGTTCAACGATACCTTCAACAATCTGACCTCCTATAGTAAAAACAGGATTAAGTGCATTCATGGACCCTTGCGGTACTAAGGATATTTTTGTCCACCTTATATCTCTTAGTTCAGATTCTTTCATGTTAGTAATATCAATACCATCAATTAGAATTCTACCAGATTTTATCTCTGCATTCGGTGGAAGAAGTTTTAATATTGTCATCGCAAGGCTTGTTTTACCACTTGCTGATTCACCAGCTATGCCTAAGAAATCACCTTTCTCTATCTTAAATGATACATTATCGACAGCCTTAACATAACCTTCCTTAGTTTTATAATACATTCTTAAATTTTCGACATCTAAAATTCTTGTGCTCATCTTCCTCTCAATCTAGGATTAAATATTTCATCCAATGCATAACCTAACATTACAAAAGATAATGATAAAATTACTATAGCAATACCTGGGAATATAAACCACCACCAACCATAGCCATAATAGGTCGCTGATGCAGCATGTTCATATGCCATTGAAAGCATTCTTCCCCATGTAGGAGTTTCGGATACACCTGGGAATAAGAAATCAAGAGCAGCTTCTGTTAATATGAAGCCAGGAACACTTAACGCTAAATTTGCATAAACAAGACCCATTACATTAGGTAAAAGATGTCTTCTAAGAATATACATGTTTCTTGCTCCTAATACACGCGCTGCTTCTATATAACCTCTCTGCTTTAAAGATAAAACTTGAGACCTTATAACTCTTGTTACGCCTGGCCAAGATAAAACTGCAAATAGGATAATAATCCAGAAATAAATTGATTGTGCAAGAAAACCATTTTGAGTTATAACAGTTACGAATACAATTGCTAATGGTAGAAATGGTATAACAAGGATTATATCAGTTATTCTCATCGTAACTTCACTCAAAATACCTTCAAAGAATCCTGCAAAAAGGCCTAAAAAAGCTCCAAGTAATACAGATAAAACTCCAGCTAATATTCCAACCTCCATAGATATTCTTGAACCATAAACAAATTGGGACCAAAGGTCCTTTCCTTCAAAATCTGTACCCATAAGACCATATGCTCTTCCTAAAACAAAAAAGTAGGGATTACTAATTTTTACTGATAAAAATCCAGGATTAAAAGAAGTAACAGCTACTAATTGAAGAGTAAAAGTATATTGGCCTGTTTCATTTAAATAAATTAGCCCTGTATTAGGAATTCCTGCACCACTTGGACCTAGTGCAGCTACGTTTACATCTGGTAATATAGTATTCAATGCTACAGCATCCCATTTATTTAAGCTTAGACCGTTATTATAGCTAATGGTTTCTTGCGGAGATGTAGCCATGATTAAGTAGTTCGTTAACTTATATACCTTGCCAGAAGGATTTTTTAACATAAATTGAAAATAGAAATCTGTTACATTAACAACTTTTACAGGAAAGACAAAAACACCGAAATAAAAATTGTAAGGAGGCTTGTAATTATAGTTAAAAGTCGTTGAAGAATTTAAAATTACTACGCTTTGTGGAAATATTGTTGCTGGCAAGCTTGCATTTATCTCTAAATATTTGTCTGAAACTTGATCAGAACTATATCTTGAAATTGAAACCAAGCTATTAGGTATTTGATCTGTTCCTATAGAAGTTGTTACTAAAGAATGAGATGCTATTTGATTATTCCATGTAGCTATATTTGATGATGTTAATTCTAAATTTGGTGGCAATCCTTGATATGGCGGAAAAACGGTAGCCCATTCTGGAACTGCCCAAGGATTTGCTACAAAGGTTGTATTCGGATCATTCCAAGTTATATAAGGTGCGAAAATTGCTAATAAACTGAAGAATATTATAATTCCCAAGCCTGTCATTCCTATCTTATTTTTCAACAATGTTTTCAAGCTACTTTGCTTTCGTTTTGGCATTTTACCAACTTGTCCTAACTCTAGGGTCTACAATTCCATAAAGAATATCAGCAATAAAATTAGCTACTAAAACCATTAAAGATATTATAAAAAAGAAAGCTTGTTCAAATGGAAAATCGAGCGTATCTATAGCGACGAAGGACCAGTAACCTAATCCAGGCCATCCAAAAATAGTTTCTGTAATAATAGCCCCTGATAAAACAAATCCCAATGATATGGCAAAAACTGTAAGTATTGGTAATATACTATTCTTTTGTACATGTTTGAATAATATTTTCCTTGTTTTCAATCCTTTAGCCCTTGCCATTAGAATATAATCCTCTGTAATAATATCAATTGCTGAACTTCTCATTATTAAATAAAATCCACCCACGCTAATTAATGTTAAGGAAAAGAATGGCAATAGAAAAGCTTTCAGAAGAGCATAAACGAAATCAAGACCTGTTAATCCTGAAAAATAAGATTCGGCATTTGGCGGTGACCATTTTAGACCGAAGGCGAAAAATAAAAGCAATAAACTTCCTATCCAAAAAGAAGGCATTGCATAGAAAAATAATAAAGTAATTAAGGATACTTTATCAAAAGTTTTGCCTCTTTTATGAGCAGAAAAAATCCCTAAATAAATGCTAATTATGAATGAAGCAACTGTAGAAGCTCCTAGTAAAAGAATTGTATAAGGAGCAAATCTTAAAATAGTATCTGCTACAGGACCATCTAAAGCTCCTCCTACATTATAACCAAAGTTAAAAGTAAACATTGCATATATATATTGAAAGAATCTTTCTTGTAGTGGTAAATCCAATCCTAAATTATGAATAACTTCCTGTCTTATTTTATCCAAATATACATCACTCCTAGTTCCACCAGCTGGAACAAACCATGTCTTAGGATCTATGCCTAAAACAGTAAATGGTAAAACTTGAAATATTATAAAGTTTATAACTGCTACAACAAACAATACAACAAACATTGTAATAATTCTGCTAATTATGAATCTTTTTAATCCCACAAAGAATAAGTATAAAGGGAAATATAAAAATTTAAAAAAAATAAATAGTTTTAAGAAGTTTGCTGTGTAGGTGCTTTAGGCCTTCTTGTTCTTAAATATGCTACAACTCCAGCTACAATTATGATTATTACAACCACTGCGACAACTACATACAGTGTATAATTCGGTGAGGGTGGTGGAGATGGTGGAGGTGATGGCGGTGTTGCTGACACACTAAACGTTGTTTGTGTTCCTGAAACAGATACTGTTGCATTTCCTACAACTTTTCCATTGTAAATTACTTGAACCGTATAAGTACCAACAGGAACATTAGAGAACGTAGCTACTCCCTGTGCATTTGTTACAGATGTCATATTTCCTAATTTAACTGTTGCATTCGCCAATGGTTGACCAGTAGGAGTTGTTACAGTTACTGATACAGTATATGTTGCAGGAGGCTGTACATTTAATCCAGAGTAACTTAACCAGACTCTTGGCAAGCCAAACAGTGTATATGTAGCATTTACCATCAACTCATAAAGACCCGGCTTTAAGTTTGAAGTACTTATTTGTGCTGTGTAAACGCCATTTCCGCTAGAAGCTAAGTTAAAGCTTGCAACAACATTCCCATTTGTATCCAATACGTATACTGTACCTGTTGCATTATTTATAGGAATATAACCCTTTTGTCCTGGAGCTACACCCATAAATGCACTGCTTGTAGGATTGTAAATCTGTTGTGTGATTGTAACTGAGAATGAATAAGTATCACCTTGATGTACATTAGAAGTCCATGCCCACCAGGCTGTTCTAAAATAGTTAACGTTTCTTGTCAAGTTAACTACATTAGCTACTTTATCCCATGATTGGAATACAAAAGGTCCTGTACCCACTTCTAGGTTTGGTAACCAGAATAGATAACTGGGTAGTTTTTCAGTTGAGTTATATAGAAATCTAGTGTAATTATAAGTGTTTAATGGAACGGTTGTATCCATCACTTTCGGATAACTTGCAACTTTTGCAGGATCAAAATATTTGAATATATGCATAGGTATTGGAGATATTATAGCTGCATATATATTGAATATGCTCGTTGAATTTACGTACAATTTAATTTCATACGGGTTATTAGGTGGAATATATGTTGCTAATAAGCCAAAAGGTGGTGTAAAAGATCCAGCTGCAGGCGTTAATGCAGCTGTTAATCCTTGAATATTCCAGTACCATATAGAGAAGTTATAATCATAAGCATTGAATGGAACTCCATCTTGCCATGTTACATTCTTATAGAAGTCAAATGTTATAACTTGACCATGTACTATTTTGCTTGCATTAAATGGATTCCACCAACCATTACCAGAACCTAAACTCATTGTAACATTGTTTTGAACATTATATGATGCCATCCAAGGTATTAGAGAAGCATTCAAAACTCCAGTTGGTGGTGTTGCTAAAGGTGAATCATATATTTCTTGCCAAATATCGACTTGCCATAACCAATTTATTACATATAATGGGTTTAATTGTACAGGAGCTTGATGTAATATCTCTACGAATGTTCCTCCAGTTCCATTTGCAGGATGAGCATTCAGCAAGGTATAATACAATCCTAGTGATTGGGATGGCCCTGTAGCAGGCAATGCAGCATAACCATTCCAACCTTGTGTATTAACCACATACATTTGATTAGTCCATATCCAAATTAGATATGGTAGTTGTTCATAGTATATCTTCCTTATATTATTTGCAGCCTGATAAGCTAATTGAGGTGTTGCAGCTCCATAAACTAAATATGCTGTCCAATAATCCATCGATTCATTATAGAAATTAATATAGTTCGCTATACCTACTTGTGTTGATGAAAAGAAGAAGAATGGCCATGTGTATACTGCGCTTACTGTCCAACCAAATGTATACATTCCCCATGTATCTGATTGTTTTGCAAATGTATAGTTGAATACTGGAGGAACTACTGTAGAAAAGTTAGAAGCCATAACACCAGGACTTATGACGGCTGAAGTTGAAGCTCCATACACTAATGAGTTTGCAGCTCTGCTTGTAACTGGTTGAAGCGTTATTGTTAGATTTATCAATTGTTCTGCTGTTTGGTACAAAACGAGTGCTCCTTCAGATCTTACTGGGTCATCTGACCTATAAAGCAAAACAGGTGAGAATGGTTGACCATTGTATGTCCATGTTCCAGTATGCTTATCATAAGCCATACCAGGAACTTTTAAAAGTTCATTTATCGCTGCTGTAGCATTAAATTTATATGGATAAACTATACTTGGATTAGCTAAATTGGGATATACTTGAGGTGGGAATAAATCTGGTGTAGCTAATCCATATAGGCCCCAGATTTGTTGCAATTGAGCATAATTAGTTAAATAAGCTATAGCCCTTCTGAAGTGAGTATTATTATAAGGAGCTATTAACATGTTGAAAAATAAACCATCAAAGGCATAGTTTAATGTATAATTTGCATAAACACTAGAAGTTGTTAACGCTGTGGCATATTGAGCAGGAGTTAATGTCCATTCCATTGTTTGAGCTTGGTGACTTGTTACACTTAAGAAAGCAGCTTGATCTGTTTGAACCTGATATATTACGTTATTTACCAATGGTCCATGAGTGCTAACTTCGCTCGGTTGTAACACAGGCTTATTAGATATTGAATATTGAGCAAACACGTTTGCTGGAACAGATGCAACTATAACATTTGCAACTAATATCGCTATTAAAGCTACAAAACACGCTGTTAATAAATACTTGTTTGCCATATAACCAAAATAGCATTGAACAATATAAACTTTTAGATTTTAATACATAACTTAAGATAAAGTAAAAATAGACACGTGAATATATATAAGAAGAATGCCAAGATTTGTTTACACCAAACCAGAATTGATACTATATGAAAAACTAAAGAAAGAGAAAATTAATTTCTCAACTCAAATTCCAATTTTGATTAAAAAATATAAAAAATATGTTTACGTAGATTTTTTAATTGAAAAAAAACTTGTGGTTGAGGTTGATGGAATCAAACATAGAAAATCTAAAATAAGAATAAAAAAAGATATTATAAAGGATAAAGCATTACGTGCAAAAGGTTATTCTATATTAAGGATTCCCGATTATGAAATTTTGAATAATGTAGATGATTGCTTTAATAAAATCATTGATAAACTCATTAGAATCAAAAGAAGATTTAACTGTTAATATACTCTTTAATTTTCCTTTCCAATTCCTTATTACTTTTGATGAAATCATACAGTTTTTTTATCTTAAGTAAAGTAGAATCACTTATTATATGTTCTATACCCTCAGCTTCAAAATTAGCCACATTCGAGTCAACATTCAATAACATTAATAGATCCTTTATAATAGCATGCTTTTTATCTATTTCCTCAGCAATTTTTTTTCCAATTTCGGTTAAACTAATTCCTCCATACTTTTCGTAATTTATGAACTTTTTCTCAGAAAGAGTTTGAAGCATTTTAGTCACAGTTCCAGCCTTAACATTCAAAATTTTAGAAATATCTTTAGGTTTTACATAACCTTTTTCTTTTGTAAGCTCGTATATAACTTCCAGATAATCTTCTTCTTTAGGACTGGCAATCCTAGTTTCTTTAATTTTATGTATCTTCTCTAATATCTCAATCTTTGTTGACAACTCTATAGCCTTAATATATTAGTTTATATATAAATGTTCTAAATAAGATTAGGTAAAAATATTTTGATAAAGTAAAATATTTTAAGTTCTTCAAATATTAATATTCTAAATGCTTAGCGAAAACGTAATAAAGAAAACAAAAAATTTCTACTATTATTTAGGTCCTGCATTACTTGTATCTATTGCGTATATGGATCCAGGGAACTTTGGAGCAGATCTTGCTTCAGGTTCTTTATTCAAATATGACTTAATTTGGTCTGTGTGGATGGCTTCTATTATTGCTATGTTATTACAATACTTATCAGGGAAAATAGGCATTGCTACTTCAAAATCCTTACCCGAACTTATTAGAGAAAATTTGTCCAATAGGATGCTCGTCTTTTCCTATTGGCTAGCATCTGAAGTAGCATTGGCTGCAACAGATCTAGCAGAATACTTAGGAACAGTAATCGCTTTAAATATAATACTTGGGATACCACTCCTTATTGCTTCAATAATTGCAGGGTTCGATGTAATAATAATATTAGCTGCTACTACAAGAAAATTTAGAAAATTGGAACAGCTATTCATGATATTAGTATCAGCTTTAGTTTTAGCCTTAATGTACGAAGCATTTACAGTAGGGCCTAATTTTAAAGAGACAATAATACATTCATTTGTTCCTTCTATCTCAAATTACTCTATATTATTCGTTGTAGGCATAATAGGGGCTACGGTTATGCCACATACTCTCTTTCTTCATTCATGGCTTACTAAGATAAAATTAAATGAACATAGTTTAGAAGAAAAAAGAAGATTAAGAAACTTACATTTAACTGAAACAATAATTACACTAGGAGTTGCTGCATTCGTAAATGTAGCAATTTTATTGGTTGCTGTTCCATTAAACATTCAAGGGGATATATCTATATATTCAGCTGTTGATGCATTGAAAACTACCTATGGAGGAATCGTTAGTAATATTTTTGTTTTGGCAGTATTTTTATCAGGGTTAACTTCTTCAATAGTCGGGACTCTTGCTGGACAAGTTGTTATGGAAGACTTATTGGGCATAAAAATTAATGCTTGGCTTAGAAGAATTATAACAAGATTTATTAACGTATTCCCAACTACAATTGCTATTCTAATTGGAATCGACATTTTAAATATATTGGTTTATAGTCAGGTAATATTGAGTATACTTTTACCATTGCCAATGATCCCATTACTGTATTATTCTTCAAACAAAAAGATAATGGGAGAGTTTGTAAATAAAAGAATAACAAGTATGTTAGCTTATTTTTCTTCTGCAATAATTATAGCTTTTAATGTCTATTTAATTTCAACATTAGTTTAAGAGATTCTGACCTCCTCTTCGCCATTTATGGCGAAAGTTCCTCTTATAGATTCGGAGCTACATATCTCATATGAGAGGCAGATAACTCCTTACATCTGGAAAAAGATTTAGTAAAATGATTCGTTACACACTGCAACGATGATTCTTTTTCAAAACGAGTAATTTCATAGCTATTGTTGCTCTTATTGCTTGATTACTCTTAATTCAAAGAAATTTTATAAAAATAATGTTTAAATTTATTCCCGTCCTAAAGGGGGAGCTTTCAATCTATTGTAAACATTTCATCTAACATTTTCAAGTCATCTTCTTTAAGTCTCCAGCCATAAGAACCAAGGAATTCATCAATTCTTTCAATTTTTGAAGTTTTGGGTATTGCTACAACATTTTCTTTTATGATTAACCAGTTAAGAGCAATTTGAGCTATTGTTTTATTGTACTTCATACATAACTTACTAAGTTTTTCAACATAATCTCCTCTAAAAATCTCACCTCTTGCTAAAGGACTGTAAGCTATTATTGTAACATTATTTTCTTTAGCAAAAGATAGCAAATCTTTTTCTATATCTCTATTAAGCAAGCTATATTCTACTTGATTTGATACAATATCGTATTTTGATGTTAAATGCATTGCTTCCTTAAGAAGTTCAACAGAGAAATTGCTTACACCTATGAATCTGATTTTCCCATCATCAATCAATTTTTCTAGAGCCCTAATGGTTTCTTTTAAAGGTATTCTTGGATTAGGCCAATGTATTTGATATAAATCTATATAATCGGTATTAAGTCTCTTTAAACTATTATCACATGATTTGATTACATCATTATATCTTAAATGTTCTGGTGAGACCTTGGTAGCAATAAATACTTTATCCCTTATATTTGCTATAGCTTTGCCTACTAATTCTTCAGAATGACCAGCACCGTACATTTCTGCTGTATCAATAAATGTGATGCCTTTTTCTATGGCATATCTTATTAACCTAATTTCTTTATCATCATTAAGAGTATTTCTTGTCGAATAACCGCCAAGACCCCATGTACCAAGACCTATGCTAGGAATCATTATATTTGTTTTCCCTAACTTTTTATATTCTATTTGCATTTTGTATAATAATTAATTCTTTTTCATTTTCATTGAAATATTTATCACCTTTTATTGAAAAAGCATATTTTTCTGTTTTGAAGTATGTCTTTGGACCTAGAAGCTTATATTGAATGTTTGCATATCCAAAATTTTTATAGAACAAGACCATTTCTTCTATTCTAGGAGTATAAAAGAATCTCGAAATACCAAATTTAGAAAACCACTTATATTCTGGTCCTGCTATTACAAATGTTCCACTGTTTTTTATTACTCTAGTAGCTTCTTTAAAGAAATATACAGGATAATTTATGTATTCTATCATTCCTGCTGTAATTATTCCATCAAAAACAAAAGATCTAAAAGGTAAATAATACGAGTCGCCTCTAACGAAGCTAACAAATGGATGCTTAATTTTAGCCTTAGCCCTTTTTAATTGCTCTTTGTTTAAATCTAAAGCGACCAAAATTTTGAATTTATTGTGCAATATCACGCCTTCAGTAGTATAACCTGTTCCACATCCAAGCTCGAGAATAACATCTTCGCCTTTAGAATTCAGCATTCTTACAACTTCCTTCCTCATATCAAAAGTATATACAAATGGATTTAGAAGATCATAGTATTTAGAAAAAACATTGTAGAATTTTTGTGCTTTAATCTTATCAAGTAAGAATGGTATAGTAGTGTTTTTGATAACAAAAAAATATGTTGCTAAAACTATTGATATTGCTGCAATTACAAATTTAACTGAATCCTTAAATTCTGAAATAAGTCTCATTACTTTTTTTCCCTATAAAGTAAACATCTTACATTTATACCATCTTTTGATTTATACATTTCTGGTTCTACGAATTTATACAATTCGATCTTTATTTTAGTACTCTCAGATTTTATATTTTTAATCGAAATTAGGCTCCTTAGTTCTTGTTTTTCTTTATTTAAAACTTCTTTTAATTTTTCTTCTATTAAATTTTTACCTTCATACTCAACAGATATTGTAAAATCATCTTCGATGTAAATTCTTTTTATTCCATTAAATTGCTCTGCATATCTTCGCATTATTATATACTCAATATCTTGGAATACTTCATCAGCTGTCCAACCGCATTCTTCAAATGCAACAGGACAACGGGGATGAAATCTACAACCTTTTGGAGGATTTATAAGGTTCGGTATTTCACCCTGTAAGTTAATTATTATCTTTTCTCTCATTGGTTCTGGTCTTGGAATGGAAGAAATTAATGCCTTAGAGTAAGGATGCTTAGGATCAAATATAATACTATTTTTATATCCTTCTTCTACAATTTTACCTGCATACATAACAGCTATTCGATCTGACATGTAATGAACGACACTTATATTATGAGATATAAATAATATGGTAATTGAATACTTTTTTCTTATTTCGTTAATCAAATTTAATATTTGAGCCTGTATGGAAACATCCAATGCACTAGTTGGCTCATCTAAAACTAAAAATTTTGGCAATGTAGATATTCCTCTGGCTAAAGCTACTCTTTGTCTTTGTCCTCCGCTGAGCTCATGAGGGTATCGAAAGGCGAATTCAGGTGTTAAGCCTACTTCTTCAAGAAGCTTAAATACAAGTTCTTCTGCTTCTTTTTTCGATGCATAACCTGTTGATATAATTGGTTCAGCTATTATGTCTTTAACAAGCATCCTGGGATTTAATGATGAATAAGGATCTTGAAAAACAATATTCATATATCTTCTCATTCTCCTTAGCTCTCCACCTTTTTTATTCAAAAAAGAATATCGCTTAGATATCTTTTCAATTTTCTTTGTATCTTTATTTTTCAAAGCTTCTTCATATTCAACTATTATCTCTTCAGGAACATCGAAAAAAATCTCACCGGCAGTAGGTTCAATCAACCTAATTAATAATTTTCCTAAAGTTGTTTTACCACAACCTGTTTCACCTACCAAACCAACAACTTCATTTTCTTTTATTTTAATACTAACATCATCAACTGCCTTTATTGTCTGTTTAGAAGAAAAAAGAAAGCCTCCTACAGGAAAGTATTTTTTTAGATTATACGCGGCGATAATTACGTTAGCCAATTTTACTCACCATATAAAAAGCATTCAACAAAATGATCCTTTGAATATTCAATACTTTTTGGCACTTTATTTCTGCATACATCCATTACATAGGGGCATCTCGGATGAAACATACAACCATTTGGAGGATTCCTCATATCAGGCACTGTTCCAGGTATACTTTCAATCGTTTTTATATCTTTAGAGATTTTAGGAATTGCTCTTAGTAATCCTTTAGTATAGGGATGCAATGATTCATAAAATATTTTATCAATAGGTCCTATCTCAACTATCCTACCTCCATACATTATAGCTATTCTATCACAAACCTCAGCTAAAACAGATAGATCATGAGAAATAAATATGAAGGAAATGTTCAATTTATATTTTAGCTCTGATATCAACTGCAGTATTTGATATTGAACAATTACATCAAGCGCGCTCGTAGGTTCATCTAATATTATTATATCAGGATTGTTAGCCAACGCAATTGCTATTGATACTCTTTGCCTCATTCCTCCGCTCAGTTCATGCGGATACATGTAAACAACTTTTTCAGCATGAGGTATATTAAGCATAGCCAATAATTCAATTGCCTTTCTATAACCTTCTTTAATCAATACACCTTTCAAATATCTTTTTAATATGGGAATTCGATTTAAAAATCTGTAAATTCCTATAGACTTATTTTCAGCTATCTTTTTTAGATAACTCATCGTTAATGGATTCTTCATCTTTTCTTTTAAAGAGTATATCATCCTTTCCTTCCTAATTGTTGACAAGTCTTTTCTATTCAAAATGTATAAAACTTGATCTTCTATACCGTCAAGTTTTTTTAACTTAGAAAACTCATTCAAATCCTTCTCTACATTTTTAGATGATTTTACAATTTTCAATATTTCTCGAACATCATCTTCAGTTAAATTTATTCTTGAAAGGATTCTTTTCGCTAAATTAATCGAACTATGTGCCAATAAAGCTTCAGTAATTTGATAGCCTATTTGTAATAATGGATTTAACGCTGTCATTGGTTCTTGAAAAACCATAGATACTTCTTTGCCCCTTATTTTGGCTAAGAAATCTCTTATATGCTTCATTATCTTTTGATTCTTCTTTATTTTAAATTTACGGTCAATTTTTTCTTCAGGGAATAATTCAAAATATTTTAAATAATCTCGATTTTTCAAAATAATCTTACTGCCTCTTACTATAATTGCATTACTTGGCAATAATGCCATTATCGATAAGCCTAATGTTGACTTACCTGAACCACTTTCACCAGCCAATCCTAGAACCTCTCCTTTTCTCAAATTTAAATTAACACCGTTCAATGCTTTAAATGTGCCTCTTCGAGTGTGAAACCAGACCTTTAGATTATTTATGGTTAATATTTCACTCATGATTTAAATATATTAATAGATTAAATCAGCCATTTAAACACTCCTTCTTTTGGGATCTATAACATCTCTAAGTCCATCACCCATTAAATTTACAGCTAGAGCGAAAACAGTAATTACTAAACCCGGTATAATTACTGACCAAGGTGCAATGCTTATATAATTCAGACCTAAGCTAGTCAAATAACCCAACTCAGGAATGTTAGCTGTAGGAGAGAATCCGATAAAAGCTAATGTAGCAAATACGCCTACCACAGTACCTAAATCTAATGATATTTGTACAAATATTGGAGGTAAAACATTGGGAACAATATGCTTAAACATAATCATCAAATCCCTTGTTCCTGAAGCTTTTGCAGATTCTATAAAGGTCATTTGTTTTATCGATAAAGTTTGAGCTCTTGCATATCTTGCATAAAGAGGCCACCATACTATTATCAAAGAAAAGGCTATATTTTCAAGACTTACACCTAAAACGAAAAGTATTGCTATTGCTAGTACTAAATATGGAATACTAAAAAATATATCAGTTATTCTCATCAATATTTCATCGAAAATACCACCTAAATAGCCTGAAACTAAACCTAATAATAAGCCTATGATCGCACCTACGATTACTATGAATAAAGAATAAATCAAATCAATTCTTATGCTTTTAATTATAGCATCGCATAAATCAATACCCCCAGCTGTTGTTCCACACCAATGTGAAGAAGAAGGTGGTAAAGGTACTGGGTTGTTAAAGTTATAAATATATCTGTTCGGATCAGATATGCCTATAAAAGAAGGAAAGAACTGAACTAATATTATATCTATAAAATATAATAACGTTATAACAAATCCAGCTACCGCTGTTGGATTAGTAAAGAATATCTTGAATGAAATCTTTAATTCTTCTATTCTTGGATTTTGTTTAAGTAAATAATTTCTTCTTCCTATCAAACCTATATTTTTTGACATTAATACCTCACTCTAGGATCCAATGCTGCATATATGATATCTAAAATTAAACTTGCTGTAACTAATATTATGCCAAATATTAAAGTAGAACCTAATATTCCTCCTGCATCATTATTCAATAGTGCTTGAACGGTCCAATAACCTACACCCGGTATATTAAATATTACTTCAGCCACAACAACCCCACCAAGTAATCCAGCTACACCATAAACAAACGATGTAACAGCAGGAATCAATGCATTTCTCCTTGCGTGTATATTTATTACTTCACTTTCGCTAATTCCTTTGCTGCGCGCCATTCTTATATAATCTTGATCTAATACTTCTAACATGCTAGAACGTAATAGTCTTATTATTCCTGCTACGCCTCCCAATGCTATTCCCAATGAAGGCAGTATGAAATGCCATATTGAATTTAATGCTATATTAATATCGCCATGCAATAGAGCATCTATGAATATAATATGTGTAGGATAAGATATGCCATTAACATACCAACTGACTCCTTGTAACAACAGTGGATCCACAGCACCAGAAATAGGAAACCATTTTAAATAAACAGCGAATATGATCAACACCAAGAGATAGACCATGTAGGCTGGCATGGCATATAATGTGAAAGTAGCAACTCTTGTAGATTGATCAAACACAGAGTCTCTTTTTACAGCAGACCAAACACCTATTGGAATTCCTATTATCCAAATCAATATAGAAGATACTAATGCTAGCATGATCGTATTTGGATAAAATAGAGCCAAAGCAGTATTAACAGGGCCACTATATATAGGTGTTCTTGTTAATCCCAAATCTCCATTTATAACTTGATACAGCCAATAAAAATATTGAATAAATAATGGATCGTTCAAATGAAATCTTTGATAAAGCTGTTGAATTGCATAATCACGAGCAGCCCCAGTTAAATGTGGATTTAAATACTCAGCTATTATTAAATTATTTCCCCGAACATGAATTAGGATGAAGACGATTATAGTCAAACCTATCAGTGTAGGTATTATCAATAATATTCTTCTTATTATATATAGCCAGAGTTTCATTCTTGACTATAATTCATAAATTTTTTCTTCTTCCATATAAACTTGTAGAGTTTTATCCAAAAATAAAGCAAAATCAGTGCTAAAAAAATTAAAGCGATTCCTAAATAAAAGTTTGGAAAGTACGAATAAATTTGTAGAAAAATAAAAGCGTAAATAAATAATAGAGCTACAAAGAAAAAAGCTTTAAAAAAATCGTAAAAAATATAATTTATTTTTTTATTCAAGTTATCCTTTACTCCACCAGAAATACAAGCTATCCAAAGCTCCTCCAATCATTGGATTTTCTTGATAGGATATATCATTATTGTATGGCTTGATATACGGTTTTAATATCCAATAAGCATTACTTTGCACTTCATAAACAAACATGTATAATTGGACAGCAATTTGTTCTGCTTGCTTATATAGTTTAGCTGCTAAGGTTGAGTTCGTTGTAGAATCTGCTTGCATGATGAGATTATTTAATTGCGCATACATTTTAGCTTGATCAGGATGACCTGTACTATTAAGTAGACTAACGAACCAGTTGTTTGCTGCTGGATAAGTTCCATTTTCTAAATACATTGCATCTACGTAATCAGAAGGATATGGATAATCTGCGATCCATCCTAGTAAGTATAAAGGCATTGGGTCTTGATGCGGAACCATAAGACCTATTGTAGTAGCGAACTGTTGATATGTAGGAACCATTACGATATTAGGGTCGATTGAATGAATGTTTGCAGCCCATTGTTGAGCTGCAGTAAAATCAATAGGATCTCCTGAAGGTACTATAACAGGGAAATTGACGCTTACATTGTACATTCCAGATTGTATTAACAACTGTTTAGCATATGTTAAATTAAACACTGGACAACCTTGAAGCTGATCAGGAGGTACATAATAAATCATTCCTTTTGGTATTATACCACAGTAATTGAAACCGAAATCTCCGCCATACTTTGCATTACCCAATATATTTTCAATGTAATTTGTGTAATTCCATGCATAAGCGAATACCTTTCTTATGTACAGGTTTGTGAAATAATATTCAGGAATATGGTATTGAGATCCATAATATGTTCCATTCTCATATATATCCAAATTAAAGTTCCAGAAGAATATTGATAGAGTTGGGAAGAAGTATATCGATGCCTGTCCCTGAGCTTCCATAGATTTAATTGTCGGAAAATCGTAAGTAGGCAAACCTGTAACAATATCTGCTTGACCACTTTGGAACATTAGAAGTGCAGTCTCTGGATCTTTAACCCATTGTATAACAACTGTATTATTTACTTTAGGAATTCCAGGAACACCTTGGTAATATGGATTGGGAACTAACGTAATTGATTGACCTGGAACATATGTGCCTATTTTATAAGGTCCAGCACCAACTGGATTGAATTGCATTGCAGTTGAATAGTTTCCTTCATTTCCTTGGAATTGATACTCATAGAAGCCTTTTGGAGTAAATGTAATACCTGCACCTACACTTTGCAAATATTTAGCATCAATTATAGCTGAATCTAGCACGAAAGCTACAAATTGGAAGAATAGCGTAGGAGGCAACGGTCTTCCTAAGTGGAATGCTACTGTATTTGTAGTATTACTGTATGTTACTGCATGAATTATTGCATTGAATGTAGCAGTATCATTGGGTGATTGCATTAAAGGAACGAAAGGTGTTGCGTTCGGAAGTAGGGCTTGAGTGGTTATTATCCAATCTCCAGTACCTGGTGTTCCACCATTAAATAACATCGTTCTTATTATTGAATACCAAACATCATAAGCTGTTAAAGGATCTCCGTTGGAAAACGTAAGACCTGGTCTAATTGTGAAGTTATAAACAGTATAATTATTGCTTATTCCTCCATTTTGAACTGTTGGTAAATATGCAGCAGCATAGGGAATGAATTTATCCACGCTTGAACCATTATAAGCTAGTAAAGTCATGAATATATTTGATATTACTTCAAATCCTACAGTTTCATAATCTACTTGAGGATCGAATGAGTATGGACCTCCTGGAACCACTTCAGCTACATTAATTACACCTGGACTTGGAATCTGACCTTCATACTTAAATAATGCAAATAACTTGCCCGTTGTTTGGACAGCGACAGTGTTAACAACAGTTAGGTTATAAGTTTTCATATTAGAGGCATTTTCTGTTACAATCGTTAGACTTACTGGATATAAGCCCGGCGTAGTATATGTTACATTAACAGGATTTTGAACAGGATCCAATGTTGAGCTATTTGCTGCAACAGTTTTTGTTTGACCATTACCGAAATTCCAAATATAGTTGACAATTGTAATATTTGTACCTGTAGGGGCTTCAAGATAACCACCGTATAAATATAAAGTTTGGCTCACATTAACTACAGGTGCTGTAGGATTTCTTGTAACATTGAATGTAACTACAGGTACAGATACGTAAGGCGCTAATGTTTGATTTATATTAGGTGTTACAGTTATTTGATACATACTGTTCTGCGTGCTTACATTTTGCCCAGTTGTACTGAATATAACAGCAGAAACTAAGTACTTACCTGGTGTGTTATATGTATAAGATAAAACTGCTGAACCATTAGTAACTTTACCATCGCCTGTGTACCAAAGGACATACTTAACATTTGTATTATTATTCACAACACTAAACTGAATTGGCGTACCTTGTGTTACTACCAATGATGTTGTAGAAATACCTGCCGTGAAAGTAGGTACAGGCTTATATGTTGTAGCTATAACAGCAGCTATTATTATTACGACCACGACAATTGCAACAGTTATCCACAATCCTTTTCTACTGCGAGGTTTTGCTTCAGTAGGTTTTTCCTCAGAACTCATATATTTTAAAATATTTCTATAATATTTATTTTTAATTAATTAAGGTTTGGAACAAACATGTATATTACTTTTATAAGCTTATTCAATATTGACTTCCTCCCCGCTATTTATAACGAGGGTTCCTCCCATTGATTCGAGCTACATATTTCGCTTGAGAAGAAGTTGAGAAGTCCATAAAACCACTCCCATTTGATGAATGTTCTGTATAATTATATGCTGTATATTGCAATACTGAACCACTCTCAGAGGGACAATCTTCATTTCGATGCTTGCTCTTATTGCTTGATTGCGCTTCATTCAAAGAAATTTTTTAGAGATTTAAATTCCATCCCCGCCCTAAAAAGCGAGGCTTTCAATCTTTTGTAATGATGAATGATAATTTTCTATATATTCATTCAGTTAAGGACCGAAGAATAGTTTTGTTTAAAATAATTTATTAATTTAACTAATGAAGACAATTATATAATGAAAGAAATAATTGCAAAAAATCTAACTAAAAAATTTAAGAAAAAGGTTAGGAAAGGGATTTTTAATACTGAGGAAAGAGTAATTCATGCAGTTAAAGGAGTTAGTTTTGAAGTTAATCATGGCGAAATATTTGGTTTATTGGGACCAAACGGCGCAGGAAAAACCACAACAATAAAAATATTATGCACACTTTTGATACCCGATAGCGGTGAAGCATACATACATGGATATAATGTTATAAAGGAGCCAAACAAAGTTAGAGAAATAATAGGAGTTGTTCTTGCACCTGATAAAGGTTTTTATGAACGATTAACCGGAATAGAAAACTTAGTTTATTATGGAAGACTGTATGGTATGAATAAAAAAGACGCTTATAAAAGAGCAGAAGAATTAGTAAACTTAGTTGACCTTGGAAAGGATGCTTATAGATTCGTAGAAGAATATAGTCTAGGAATGAAAGCTAAGCTAAGTATAGCAAAAAGTCTTATCCATGATCCTTCAATTATAATCCTAGATGAACCTACTGTAGGACTTGATCCAATTTCTTCTAGAAAAATAAGAGCGTTAATTCATGATTTAGCAAATTCAGGTAAGACAATTTTAATAACAAGCCATAACATGTGGGAGGTTGAAAACTTATGTAATAGAGTAATTATGATAAACAAAGGCGAAATAGTTTCTCAAGGAACACCAAAAGAACTTAAAGAAAAGTTGAATCTAAGTTATTTTATAGAAATTGAAGTATTGAACGCAGATAAAATCAGTGATTATGAAACCTCTATAAATGAAAAAGGAAATTTAGTAGTTAAAATAGAAACTCAAAAACCAAATGAATCCTTGATAAAAGTTTTGGATAAACTAAGAGAAAAAAATTATATAATAGGTTCGATTAAAGTTATTGAACCAACGTTAGAAGAGGTTTTTGCAAGAGTGATAGGTGGTGAGAAAGGAAATTAATCAATTGCTTGCAATTCTTGAAGTTGAGTTAAAGAATATTCTAAGAGAGAGAGGTACAGTGGGCTTTTCAATATTCTTTCCCATATTAATATCTTTATCTACATACAGTGTAGGAACAGGTATTTTAGGAAAACCGCCAAGCTTAGAACTTTGGTTTTATCAGCTTATTGGATTTACAATATTAATGATTACAATCGTAATGAGCGCATCTTCTGCATGGTATATAAGACAAGGCTTACTATCTAGAAGATTAGAATATATTTTTTCTGCTCCTGTAAATCCTATCATTATAATTGCAAGTATCTCATTAACAAGCGGTATTTTGGGTTTTGGAATATTTCTTACCGTTGGACTTATAGGAGTAATAGTAACCTATGGGTTATCAAATTTGTCAAACTTTTTCATTTCATTATTAATATTAATTATTGCTTTAATTCCTATTCTAGGAATTAACTTAATTATAGCTGCAGCTACAATTATAGGAAAAGAACCTGAAGCAATATCTCAACCGGTATCAGCAATAGTTTCAACGACCTCAGGATTAGCTTATCCTATAACAATACTCCCTTTTATATTAAAAATTATAGGTGAATCAATGCCTTATTATTATGCTGCATATTACGTTCGATCAATTATAGAAGGATATTTTAACATACTTAGCTTAGGAAATCTACCATTTTTGTTTTTATATTTAATCTTTGGATTTGTAATCTATCGATATTTCGAAAATAATTATATTAGAAAAGAAGGAGCCTATGGAATATAAATTTAAAAACTTTATTATAACAAAGATTTCAGCTGAATTAGGAAAAGGGTTGAAGATATATACAAGAAATAAAGTATGGATAATAAGTGATTTAATTTCTACACCTTTTTGGGTTATTTTTCTATTTTTAACATTAATTTTCTATGCCCAGTATTTACTGAATAATATAAACGTTGTAACAAGCCTGATGTGGGGAATATTTCTATTTATTTTCATGAATTCTTTCATGTGGGCTGGAAACAGTATTGTTCAGTCTGTAGAAAGTGGGATAATAGATAATATAATTTTAACAAATACAAGCTTAACAATTCATTTATTAGGCAGGAATATCACAGGAATGATAGATATTTTGATAAGTGGAGTCATAGCGTTGTTAACTTCTTCATATATTTTTGGCGCAACATTATCAATATCCGAACCAATACTGTTTTTTATTTCTCTTATAATAGCTGTTATATTTTATTTGTTATTTGCAAGTGTATATGCATCGTTAATTATTTCTTTAAGGTCGCCTTGGATTGTTACAAATGTAATGAATTTTGTATTGCCTTTCCTAAGTGGTGCCATACCTATACAGCTTTTTCAAAAAAACGTTGCCGATATTATAATTTATTCTCCATTTTACTACATCACAGGTCAAATAGCTTCTGCTGCAACAGGAGTTTACTATGTTGACCCTTATTTAATGCTATTGATAAGTATTGTTTTTACTGTAATTATGTTCTTTATGAGTAGAATTGCTGCAAATAAATTAATCCAAAAATTTCGTAAAGAAGGAAAAATATCTTTAATTTAAATTTTAATTATACTTTAAGAATGAATGAAGTATTGGACCTTCTCATCTATGGTAAGCAGATCTTAACCTTAAAAGGTGGAATAAGAAAAGGCAGTTCACTAGCACATTTAGGAATAATAGAAGATGGAATTGTAGGGATTAAAAATGGAAAAATTAATTTAGTTGAAGAAAGAAGCGGTAAGAAATTTGATGCTAAATATGAAATAGACGCTTCAAATGAGCTAGTGATGCCTGGCTTTATAGATTCTCATACTCACTTGTTATTTTATGGTTCACGAGAAGAAGAATTTGAATTAAGAATAAAGGGGTATTCATATAATGAAATCCAAAATAAAGGAGGAGGCATCTGGAATACAGTTAAAAAAACAATAAATGCTAAAGATGATGAGCTGGAGAAAATACTCATTGAAAGAATAAGATTTGCAATTGAGAATGGAACAACTACAATTGAGATAAAAAGCGGCTATGGAATTGAACCTGAACAAGAAATTAGATTGTTAAAGTTATTAAATAGAATTAAATACAAAGTTGATATAACAATAATTCCAACTTTTCTTGCACATTTACCTCCTAAGAATAGGTCAGAATATGTTGAAAAGATTACAAATGAAATACTGCCTTACATAAGAATTAATAATCTAGCAAAGTTTGTAGATGTATTTTGTGAAGAAAGTGCATTTAACAAAATGGAAACATTATACATACTTAAAAAGGCTAGGGATGAAGGCTTTTCATTAAAAATTCATGCAGGAGAATTTAATGATATAGGATGTTGTGATATATTGGATATGCTAGATTTAACTTCTATAGACCATCTTGTTTATTCCAATGAGCAATGTGAAGAAAAGATAATTAATAAATCTGTTTGTGTTACACTTCTTCCTGCAACCAGTTTTTCTCTAATGCAAAGACCTGCAAATGCTAGAAAATATATAGAAAAAGATATAATTATCTCATTGGCTTCCGATTTTAGTCCAGCATCTTGGATACTTAGTTTACAGGAAGTTATATCAATTGCTTGCAGATATTTAAAACTACTACCTAGTGAATGCATTTCAGCAACCACAATAAATGCTGCTTACGCTTTAAAAATGGATAAGGATTATGGCTCAATCGAAAAAGGTAAGTTCGCTGATGTTTTGGTAATGAATGTACCTAATTATAATTGGATTGGCTATACAATGGGGTTTAATCATGTAAAGTTTACAATTAAGGAAGGCAAAATAGTATATGCGAAGGAATGATTATTTAATCTTAGGTAAGTAATGCTCCAATTGATGATTTGGTTCACAATATCTACAAACAGATTTATTGCAATGGACGCACCAAAATAGAACGATTCCATGGTATTCGCATTTCTTAACTGGTATACGTTGCAAAGTTTTATGTTCTTTTTTCTCAGCCACGCTTTATTATTATTTTAACTTGAATTTATTTTTATTCATATCTTAATGCGACAGAAGGAGGAACCTTCGATGCAATGTAAGCTGGATATAGTGAAAAAATAATAGCTGAAGCGATTATTTCTGGAACAATAATTGAAAATGTATAAATTATTGTTGAATTATCAACTGTCTGCATAAAAGTATAGTACATTTTAAGTAAATTTATGATAATGTAGCCAAGAAACATTCCTAAAATAATGCCTATGATGCATAATACCAAACCTTCTAATAGGATCATTGTAACAACATCTATTTTTCTTGCCCCAATAGCTCTCAACGTTCCTATTTCTCTATATCTCTCTCTTACAGTAATGAACATAACAATCAATATCGAAAGTGAGGATATTGCAAGAATGGCTGCCCAAATTATGTTCAGAAATCGATAGAATTGATTGAATATATTATTTACATAATAAATAGCATCTTTTTGACTCACTATCATATAATCTACATTTTTCTTGTAACCTAAGTCGCTAAGAACTTGAACAATTTTATTCTCCAAATTATCAATCGAATTAAAGTCTGATGCTGAAACAAATATCGCATCCAAAGGTATGGAATTGTAATTTGTTATGTTGAACAAATAAAAAATATCAAAAATATTAGCGATGACAACATTATTAGGATCCAAGTTAATGCTAGGAATCTTTGGTCTTTCACTTAACAAACCAATGACTTTCAATTTAACATTTAAATATTTATATGAGAAACCGAATTGAACTATTAAAGATAGACTGACTGTTTGATTTATATCAACACCTTTAAGAAATTTATTCCAAACATTGTAACCTAAGTCAACATTTATAAGATTCGAATTAGTGGAGTTGTCTTTTATAAATGATCCTTTATAAAGTTCTAAAGAACCTATCAACTTTAATTGGCTATTCGAACCGACGAAATAAGCTGAGCTATTTCCAAAGGAAAAATATCCTGCTAAGAAAACTGGAGAGATCGCATAAACCCCACCTATGTTTTCCAAATATTTCATCGTTGAAATGTTAATGAAATTTGTAGGAAGTGTATAACTATTACTTGAAGCTATATTACCAGAAAATATTGCTATGACGTTAAACCCAGCTTCGTTTATTGTTTTAACATAATAATTTTGGATGCCATAAACTGGTCCTAAAATAATACTTCCGAGAATGACTGCTAAAATAAATGCTAAAATTACCATCGAGTTCCTAAGTTTATTCCTTTTTATATTAGAAATTGAAATTTTGTATTTACCTAACGAATTCATCTTTTATAACACCATCATACAAATGGATTATTCTATTTGAGTATTCTACAAGCTTTAAATTGTGAGTAGCTAGAATAATTGTCTTGCCTGACAAATTTAAATTCTTAAATATATCTAAAATGATCTCTGCATTTTTTGAATCTAAATTACCTGTTGGTTCGTCTGCTATTAAGATTTGAGGATCGTTAACTAATGCACGAGCTATAGCAACTCTTTGCTGTTCTCCACCGCTTAATTGTAAAGGTTTATGGAATGCTCTTTCTTTTAGGCCAACAAGCTCCAAAAGTTCCATTATTTTATCTTCTTTAAAGCCTTTCTTTGAAGAGAAATAAGTAGGTAACTTTACATTTTCCCAAACATTCAAAGATGGTATTAAATTAAAAGTTTGAAATATGAAACCTACATTCTCAGCTCTATATTTAGAAATTTCTTTATCATTTTGTTGAGTTAAATCAATACCATTAAAAAGAATCTTTCCTTTAGTAGGTTTATCCAACGCTCCAATTAAGTTAAGTAATGTTGTTTTTCCTGAACCTGAAGGTCCAACGATCGATATGAATTCTGCCTTTTTTATTAGAAGATTAATATTTTTTAAAGCTAATATTGTATCATTGCCTATCTTATATGCTTTGTATACGTTTTCAAGTTGAATTATGACTTCATTCATTCAAATACATTATTAAATCATGTGAGTTTTATTCTTGAAACTAAAATTCTTAAAAGTAACATAATGCTATTAATAAATAAGGCGAGTTGAATAAAATATACGAAAAAACTATAAGGGCATTATTCTTTAAATTTGACCCAGAAAAAGGTCACGAAATTGTAAAAAAATTTGCAAGGTTTCCAATACCAACCTTTTGCAGAGACACCACTGAACTAAATGTTAGAATCAAAAATTATAAATTAAGAAATCCAGTAGGATTGGCTGCTGGATTCGATAAAGATGCGAAAATGATAAGCCTACTTTCAAGCTTAGGATTTGGATATCTTGTTATTGGTTCAGTATTAAAACAAGAATCGATGGGAAATCCTAAACCTAGAATAGTCAGGTATGAAAATGAACAGTCAATGGTAAATTCAATGGGCTTACCTTCAGTAGGTATAGACAAATTCGTAAAAAATTATTTAGATTCTATAATAAGAACGGATATTTTTATCAGTATAGCAGGTAATACATTGAAGGAGTTCATTGATATATATAAAATAGTCAAAAAACTTACACCTTTCATTGAATTGAATTTAAGTTGTCCAAATACAGAAAATGGAATGCTTTTCCAAGATGCGGATAATTTTGAAACACTTGCAGAAAATGTTTCAAAGTTAAAAGATGGAATAATTTTTGTCAAAGTTTCTCCTGTAATAAATAGAAAAGATGCAGAAAACTTGATAACTATTGTTGAGTTATGCAAAAAGTTTAATATAGACGGTATTACTGCTGTAAACGCTTTACCAGTAAAAGAAAAAAGCATTTCTGTAGGTTATGGTGGACTTTCTGGAAAAAAGATTTTCAATTTTATGCTCAATACAATAAATTTAATTAAAGAATATTCCAATGATAAACTCATTTTGAATGCTTGTGGAGGAATATTCAATTCTGAAGATGCATTCAAGGCTTTAATACTTGGTGCATCTACAGTTCAAGTTTATACTTCATTGATTTATAAAGGCCCTTGTATAACTTGTGAAATTAAAAAAGGAATAAATGTTTTATTAAAAAAGAACGGATTTAAGAATTTGGAAGAAGTCATTGGATACAAATCTAAACTATCAAATAAATAGAGATATTTATATCAAAACATTAAAATTTAATAGAATCATTGAGTTTGGCAGAAAAAATTATTGAGGCTTTGAATAAAGGAATGATTACTATTTATGAAAGAGAAAAAGAGGAACATCCAAAAATCATAGGAAAATACCATCCTTCTTCTATTGGAGAATGTATCAAAAAGCAGTACTACGACTTTTATTTGGCAAGAATGCCAACAACAGAAAAATTAGCTATTTTTGCAACAGGTAGAGGAATACATGAGATTATAGCTGAAATACTTGAAAATAGTAATGTAGTAAAAGTTGAAGCTAAAGAACTGGAAACTAAGCTTGATTTTGGAGAAGCTATGCTAAGTGGTAGAGTTGACGTAATCGTGGCTGATGTTGAAGGAGAAAAGATTATAATCGAAGTTAAAAGTACTTCTCAGTCTATTAAAGAACCATATAAAAGACATATACTTCAAATTCAATCTTATCTTCACGCACTAAATGTTCAGAAAGGAATAATTTTATATTGGGATAAAAGAAGAGGTGTTAGAACGACATTCGAAGTTGAAAAAAATGATGAACTTTTATCTATTTTAAAAGAGAGAACATTAAGCTTGCACAACTATATAAAGAACAAAATAGAGCCTCCAAGAGAAGCCGTAATTGAAAAAGATTTCCTTCAATGTATAAATTGCGAATATTTACAAGAATGCAGACCCTTAAAGCTAGATGTTGAAGATGAATCTGAGCTAGCAATATTTGAATTGGATAACATTATTTTCAATACTAATAAAAGAATGGAAATGACCCTTAAAGAACTTAATTTAGACCCTAATGTAAATTTCAAACAACTGGATAAAGATTTGAAAGAAAAAATATTCAACGTATATTATAGTGATAAGTACATAAATTTTGATGAACCAATTCATGAAAACATAAATAAAGCATTAGAACTTTACATGCAAAATAAGAAAATCGTAATAATTACAAATAGACCGCCGCATATGGAAAAATGCACTTCAGAACAATTGATGGAAATTGGTTTACCCTATGAGGCTATATTTTTTAGGAATTCACATTTTAAAGGTATAAATTTCAAATCTTTAATCGTTAACCTTTTAATATCTTCAGGATATAAAATCTTTGAAATATTTGATGAATATAGTGTTACAGAAAAGATCAAAAAAAGAATAAAAAACGATATAAAAAAATAAAGTTCCTTAATTTATAAAAACATCATTAATAAGAATGATTTCTTAAGTTTTATTTCGAATAAAGATAATGATATAAAATCAATTTAAACTATTTTTAAATATCAATTAATTTTGGAATAATCTAAACTAAAAAATAACACATTGTAACTTATTACTAACCATAAATCAAAGAAACTGCAGAATAATCTTTTCCAGTATGACCATGCTTAACTGCTAATTCATAAGCTTCCTTTACTTTGTCTAAAATTAAAGTTTTTACCCCACCATCATCGGCTAATTCTTTAGCATAGCTTACATCTTTTAACATAAGTTCCAATTTAAATCTAGGTGAAAAATCTTTTTTAACAACCCTTTCTTCAAAATATTTTATCGCCGGAGCGAATGCTGTTTCTTTAAATACGTTTAATGCTATATTCAAATCTAATCCTGACTTTTGTGCTATATTTATGCTTTCAGCCAATACTAAAGGGAACTGTGCAAACATTGAATTAACTATTAATTTTAGTTTTGAACCACTTCCACTTTCGCCAATATAATGAATGGAATTTCCAATATCTTTTAAATAAGGCCATATAAAATCAAAGTCCTCTTTATCACCACCGACTATAATTGTTAACGTAGCCTGTTCAGCTCTATCTATACTACCTAAAACAGGACTATCTAAATAATGATAACCTTTTTCTTTAGCTTTAGTATATATATACTTAGATACTTTCGGTTGGATTGTGCTTAAATCTATAAAATAAGTATCTTTCTTTGCGCCGTAGAAACAACCATCATTACCCAATAAAACTTCTTTGACGGCTTCAGAATTAGATAGCATTAAAAATATTATGTCACTATTTTTAGCAAGCTCTTTTGGTGAATTAAAAGGAATCGCGCCCAATTCAACAAGTGATGTTAATTTTTCTCTTGTTCTATTATAAACGTTTAGTTTTTTTCTTTTAATCAAAATGTTTTTTGCAATCCTTGATCCCATTGCTCCAAGGCCAATGAAACCTATTTCCATAAATATTTCTTTGAAATTAAACATTAATTAACGTTGCCAGATTTTATTCTTAGATGTATTTGTTCGAACCGCCTAAGGAATTGGCTGAGAATTCAAATGTTTATAATTACATTAAAGAGCATGGATATAAAGATTACAATGATTTTGTGAAGTTTAGTATAAATAATATAAAGGAATTTTGGGAAGAAGTAGCAAAAACATTAGATATTACATTCTTTGACAATTATGATAAAGTTTACGATGATAGCAAGGGAATAGAATGGACGACTTGGTTTATTAACGGAAAGACGAATATTACTTATAATTGCATAGATAAACACGTAAAAAATAAAAAAGGAAATAAAATTGCATTTATTTGGCATAGCGAAGATGGTTCAATAAAAAGCTTAACATACAACGAATTGTACGAAGAAACGTGTAAATTAGCAGGTTTTTTTAAAGAAATAGGAATACAAAAAGGTGATGTTATAGCAACTTACATGCCCATGCTTCCAGAAACAATTATAACATTGTTTGCAGCATTTAGAATCGGAGCCATTTTTGCTCCAATATTTTCTGGTTTTGCACCATTTGCGATATCTGAGAGATTGAAAGATTCAAAACCGAAATTGTTAGTTACATGTAACGCCTATTACAGAAAAGGAAAAATTGTAAAAATAATAGAGCAAGCTAATGAAGCTATAAAGATAACTGGGACAAACATTATTAAAATCATAGTAGAAAGGATTAAAAATTTGAATTTTGAAATATCAGAACAAGATTTTTTGTATTCTGAAATAATTAATAAATCAAAAAAATTTTGCGATGTTCAAGAAATGTGTTCTGAAGACCCTGCACTTCTGCTATATACATCAGGTACAACAGGAAAACCGAAAGGAGCTGTGATATCTCAAATGGGTGCTATGATTCAGCCAGGAAAAGAACATTATTTTAATCTTGATATGAAAGAGGATAGTAGAATGCTATGGATTAGCGATATAGGATGGATGATGGGTCCTTGGCAAATAATAGGTTCACAACTTTTAGGTTCAAGTCATGTAATAATAGAAGGAGCTATAGATTATCCTTCAAACGATAGAATTTGGAAAATTATAGAACAAGATAAAGTAACTAATCTTGGTTTTGCTGCAACAGTTGCAAGAATTCTAAAAAGCTATGGGATTGAAAATGTAAAAAAATACAACTTAGATTCACTAAAATATTTTGGAAATACAGGAGAACCAATCGACTCTGATACATGGCTTTGGTTGGTTAGAGATGTGGGAGAGAATAAGAGGCCTATGATAAATCTTTCTGGTGGTACAGAGATATTTGGATGTTTTTTACTTCCTTCACCCATCGTTAAACTAAAACCTTCAACTTTATGGGGCCCAGGACTTGGAATGGATGTTGACGTTTTTGATGATGATGGTAATTCTGTAAGGGATAAAATAGGTTATTTAGTCTGCAAAAAACCAGCTCCTTCAATGACAAGAGGATTTTGGAAAGATCCTGAAAGATATCTATCTACATACTGGTCAAGATTTAAAAATGTTTGGTTTCATGGCGACTTAGCTTACGTTGATCCTGATGGATATTGGTTTATTTTAGGTAGAGCCGATGATACAATAAAGGTGGCTGGAAAAAGAATTGGTCCTGCAGAAATAGAGTCTATAATTAATAAGCATAAAGGTGTAGCAGAATCAGCATGCATAGGAGTTCCAAGTGAACTTAAAGGTGAAGAAATAGTTTGTTTTGTGGCCTTAAAACCTAATTTTTATCCGTCAAAAGAAATAGAGAACGAAATAAATAGATTGATAGAGAAAGAAATGGGTAAGGCTTTTTTACCAAAAAAGATTGTATTTGTTAAAGAATTACCTAAAAATAGAGCTGGAAAAATATTAAGAAGAATTATCAGAAATGTTCTAGAAGATAAAAGAATAGAAGATGTTTCAATAATCGAAAATCCTGATAGCTTAGATGAGATTAGAATTAAAAAAGATGAAATAATTAAAGACCTTGTATAATCGCGTTAACAGAATTTAATTATCAATTTGAAACCTCTTTTTAACAATTGTAAGTATTTTTCTTAAATTTTTATTTTTTATAGACTTATCTGCTGAAGCTATAAATTCTGCAAGTTTATCTTTATCAAATCCTTTTAGTTTATAGTAAAGAGCTTGTATTGCCATATCTAATTTATCAATTTCTTTTACCATACGATTGTTTTTTGTTTTTTCTATTTTATTACGTATATTTATAGGCATATTCTTTAATAAGTTGTTAAAAATCATTTCTTCTTTAGCCTTAATTTTTTGATCTTTTTCTTCAGGCATTAAATCTCCTAATATTGATTCAGCGATATCATGAGTAATTATAGCACTCAATAAATCTTCGTATCCAAACAGTAATGCGATTAACGCCATTCCAAATGTATGGCTTGCAACAGATTCAGATTCAGATACTTTAACTTTTTTTAACCAACCTGATCTTTTTATTTCTTTAAGTTTATAAACTTCTAGAAGAAAATCTAAAATTTGTTCCTCATTTTTCATTTAATGTATCTTAGATATTATTCAATTCTCTTTCCATTTCTTCCTTCGCCTTTAAAAGTTTTTCTGTTAGTATATTTAGCATAAGATCGCTGACTAAAGGTGGTTCAACTCTATTTATTACTTCAATAAATCTAGAAACATCTTCTATTTTTCTGTATACCTGCTTATTATTTTTTTCTAAATAAACGAGTAAACATCCATCATCTGTATAATATGCCTTTGTAAAACCAAATTGCTCAGCGATAATTGGAATTTCAATCATGCAGGAATTTGAATTGTCTTTATGAATGATTCAGGTGCTCCTCTTAATTTTTGTTCTATAGCTCTTCTTATAACAAATTTAACTTTGGGTTTGAATTTAGTATCTTTTAACAATTTTCCTTTTTCAACACATGCATCAATCAATTGCTTTCCCAAAAGAGTACGAATAAGTGCAAAGTTCCAACCCGGTGGAGCACCATTAGATCCAAGAGCAATATCACTTACTTCAGCAGTAAAATCATGACATACAAAACAGGAACCAAATGTTGTACTTTCAACATCCTCTAATGGTAATTCTTTTTTAGATCCATCAGTCAACCTAAAAATTAGTTTATTCTTAACTATTATATCTGTTATATTTGTGGGTTCTATGTTTAGCTTCGTTTTAACTACATCGAAGAAATCTTCTCTCATCCATGTTTTAGAACAAAACAATCCTAATAGTAATGCAACTCTCCCTTTAAATTTAGGAATTTTATCCATTAATTTAGCAGCAGCTGTTTGACAACCAGTACCTACGATTGCAATTTTCTTCAATTTCATTTTTTCAACCGCTTCTTTTAAAGGAGTAATCATAGGAACATGCCAGTATATAGTTTGAACATACTTTCTCAAATCTTTAGGATCAGTTATAATTTCTGCTCTAGCATACCATTTTTCATCTTTTACTGCTACAATTGCTGAATCTATAATGCCTATTTCAAATGCAGCTTCTAACAATGCTGTAGTTGTAGCACCATCTGTTCCGATTTTAGCTAAAGATGGATCCGCAGCTTTATAAATTCCGTATTCTAAATAATCCCCCAAAGGTTTTTCTATCGGTGCTTCATAAGGATGAAGCACAGGACAAACTAAAGGACAAAGGCCACATAAGGTACATACACCAACAAGTTGAGCTCCTTCTGAACTATAAATATCAACTTTTAAAACATCAGGTGGGCAAACTGCTACACAAGCCCCACATCTTATGCATAAATTTGGCTTTACAACCAAACTAGCTAAATCGCCAAATGTAAGCAATTGAGACATATTATGTTAGTTTATTGTGTTGCCTTTCTAATAAATATTGCGAAATAGTTAAATTTAAATTGGTTAAATATGATTATTAACAAAAATGGTAGAAGCATTCGTATTCGTTGTTGTGGAACCAAATAAAATAGATAAAGTCGGTAGTGAAGTAAAAAAGATTGAGAATATAAAAGAAACGTACGCAGTTACAGGAGAATTTGACCTAATACTAAGGATTGAAGCAAAAGATTTTTCAGAACTTTCCAAAACAATTAAGGAAAAAATATTAAGTATTTCAGGAGTTGTAAAAACTACAACATCAGTTGTTATAGAAAAATACTAAGGCTAATCTTTCCAAGTCAATCTTTTAGCTTTTTCTACATCAAATCCCAAAGACTTACCCCATTTTTCTATACTCCTTAAAATTATATCAGCGCCTATGAAGCAAAGAGCTTGCATAAATGCCTTAAATAAAGGATTTGTATTAAAAACATCTCTGGAAGCCGTTATTAATTCTAATATTGTATGCCTCCAAGCTCTATATATGACAGTAAACGAACCTTGATTTATTTGTTCATCGATTGAGTAAAAATCTCTTTCTCTTAATAATCCTATAGGGACAAAGCTCAACGGAGTTACAGTGAAATGAGCCTTAGGACCTACTTTTTTAGGCAGTTCTCTTTCAAGCCGATCTATTAATCTTGCAGTATCCAATGCATCTTCTTCTGTCTCTCCTGGTAAACCAACTATTAAAGTGTAAGCAGGGAACCAATAATTTTCATTGTAAACAGCAGTACCTTCAAATATAATGTCATTCCATTCTTCCGCATCAAAAGGCTTACCTTTTAATGGCATATAATTTAAGAATATCCTTGAAGAACCTGATTCAAGTCCTCCTTGAACTCCTATCCAATTTCTAGGTCCTGCTCGAAGAATTTTAGATAAATCTCTTATCATCTCAGGATCGGCTGCTGCAGCAGAAACCGTACCATGGGTTGGATTCATATGCTTAATACCCTTCATTTCCATTATGCCTGCGAATAGTTCAACCAATGCGTCTCTATTGGGATAAAAATAAGATTTATCCTCGACTTTATAGAGGAAGATATCTTCACTTTGCAACCAGACGTTATGTATATTACCTTTTAAATTAACCGCAACTTCTTTCTTTATCCTTTCCAAAGGCACATATCTACCTACTCTTAAGTTTGGTTCACAAAAGTGACAATTTCTTCCACATCCTCTCATAGCTTCAACAAGCCCATGAGCTGAAGGTCTAACTATCAAAGGTATATCTTCAATATTAGGATGTCCTCTAATTTTAACTATTTTATTCAACCCAAAGCTTTCCAAAAGCGCATATGTTCCTCCATCAAGATGTCCAACAATTGTTCTTTCTAGGTTATCCTTTTCAAGCTCATAAAATAAGTATGGTAAAAGATGGTCAACTTCTCCCATGATTACATGATCAATACCGTATTGTTCTATGTATCTTGGTTTCATTTCCAATTGCCATGCACCGCTTCCCCCAACTACTATTTTAAATTTGTAATTTCTTTTCTTTCTCAGTTCTGATAATCTTCTTACGAGATCTAAAAAGTAATATTTAGTATAAGAAGTATAAATACCACCGTAGGTAAACATCATGGAGACAGGCCCCAAACCTAAAGCATCCATTGTATTTATTCCAACTATTTTAGTATTTTCATCGATGTATTTTTCTACATAGTCTGAATGAACTACTACAACTTCGTTCTCTTTATATCCCCTCAAAAGACCTGCTTCTAATTTCCTTAAAGGATAAGGAGCGCGAGGCAATAAACCATCATATGTAGGAATTTGACCTGTTAAAAAATCATAAAGAAACTTAGGTGTTTTTTCTACAGGAGCACAACTAAAGAAATCCAATAAAGGAATATGATGAAATTCTCCAGTTAATGTCCTATCACATGTAAGAACAATACGAACCATTATAAAATAATTTAAAACACATCAATATAAATTTTCCTAAAATTAATAGGAATATAATTTTTAAATGAGTGAAAGATTCAATTACTATGAAAATAGCTCTTTTGGGCGGCACTGGAGATATAGGAACTGGATTAGCAATAAGATGGGCAAGAAATCATGAAGTAATTGTAGGTTCAAGATCTGAAGAAAAAGCAAAGGCTGATGCAGCTGAATATGCTTTAAAAGCTGCTTCAAGTTATTTAGAAGAAGTTAAAGGAAAGGTTATTGGAATGAAAAATGAAGATGCTACAAAATATGCAGAAGTTATAGTAATTTGCATACCTGCTTTATACGTTTATGAAACATTAACTAAAATAAAGGATAATTTCGATGGTAATAAACTTGTAATATCTCCTGTTGTTCCTATTAGGAAAATTAACAAAAGCTTTGTTTATGATCCTTCTATCGTTGCAAAAGGATATTCTTCTGCTACAGAAGCTATTGCAGATATTTTGAAAGCTAAAAATATCGTATCAGCGCTTCATACAATACCTGCTAAGAAATTAGCAGACCCTTATGCAAGATTAAGTTATGATGTGCCTTTTTGCGCGAGCAACGATTATTCAAAAGGTATTTTCTTGGAGTTAGCAAAAGACCTTAGTCAACATTTAAATTGCTTATACGTAGGAGAGATATCACTTTCAAATTTAGTTGAGTCAATAACTGCAACAATTCTCAATATATCCATTAACAGCAGAAAATGGGACTTATCTATAAAATTTGTTGAATGACTAATAATACATGTTTATTTTATTTTGTTGAAGCTCGTCTTTGAGTATTTTACTTTTTAATATTAATTCATCTTTACTTATGTTTAAATTTTCGAAAACATAATTCAGTGCTTCTAAAGAATTTTCGAATTCTTTGTAATTTTCTTTCAAGATATTTCTAACACTTTCTCTTACAAACCATACACCTATAGATGTCACAAATCCTGGAAGTATTTCCCTTATAGCTAAAACCTTAGCTTGTCTTTTCTCATTAAGTAAATACTCTGATACAGCTAATCTTACTGAATAATAACAACCTCCAAGTTTAGCATAATCTTTTCTTCCTACATAACTTTCGTAATCCGACTCTATGCTAACATCTTTTCCTTGTATGTTCCAAGTTGTATTAGGATACCAAGCTTCTATCCATTCATAAGACCATTTTTCGGGAAACATTATAATGATAAAATTGTTTAGATGGATATTTTTCTTGAAAACCCTTATCTTATCTATTGTTGGATAAAATTTTAATTTAGCAATTAAATGCTTCGAAATTGTATCATCTACAGCAGTAATGCTCCATCTTGTTGGAACAAATTTCCTATATTTTTTCAATCCTAACATACCTGCACTAAGCACTTTAGAAATTCGTGAAACATACATTCCATTATTGTACAATTTAATTATAGCTTCTGAGGCATTGAGGTCATAATCGTAATACACTTTTTCCAAACTTCTGTCTGATGAATGAAAGGATAAAATATCAAAATTTTCAAAGGGTGCAGAAGGTCCCATAGGAGGAATTACGTCATCGATTAAATTCAACTTTGTAGGATTCTTTTTAAGTTTTACATGAATGTCTACACCTTTGGATGAAAGAAGCATATCCTGTAAATTTATAATCCAATTTCTTGGATCTTTGGCTTCATCTACTTTTATTGAATTATAGCTTCTTATTAGTTCATATCTAAAATTTAAAATATCTTCTATTCTCAATGTTAACCAAAATTCAGGTATGTCATATAACTCAGTACTACCAAACTTGTTAGGCAAAAGAGGCCCGATTCTAACTTTCGGGTAATTATATCTGCCAACAAAAATTGAAGGAGGAGAAGTTCCTTCAATAACTAATAAATGTTTATTTTGATCAGATAAATTTTTATTGAATTTTAAAAGTAATGGACAGTAACTTCTTCCACACAAATACTTAGAACCTTTACAAGGAATACAAATACTTGGTGAAGGCTCAATGTAAAGTCTTTTAATTTTACTTGCTCTAATAATCACTATGTTGATTTAAGTATAACATCTATAAAATATTGCAATGCTTCTCTTGCAGTTGTAGAAGGTAGTTTTTTTAAATACTTGCTTGATTCATTTAAATAGTAATCAGCTCTTTCCTTTAAAAATTCCAATGGGTTTTTTACATCCAACTTTTGAACATATTCTTTAGATTGCCAATCCCTAATGTCATCGTATATTTGATATGCAATACCTAAATATTTACCAAAATTAGATAAATTTTCAATATCTTCTGAATTTTTTGTTGCTAATAATGCACCTATTCTTGATGAAGCCTCGAATAAAGATGAAGTTTTATTCTCTACTATTTTAAGATAATCATCAATGGTTATTTTTTTTCTATTTCTAATTTTTACCTCAAACAGCTCACCTTCACTCATTTTCTTTACCGCATCTGATATTATCGAAAATAAAACGCTACTTTTGTATTTGTTGATTAAATCTACGACGACTGACAATGCGAAATCAGCTAATAAAATTGACTGATCAAGACCATACACTTCATGATATGCTGGTTTCCCTCTTCTATATTTCTCTTTATCAATTATATCGTCATGAACTAAAGATACTGTATGAACCAATTCAATTGCCAATGCAGCAGAGAAAGGCTCTTTTTCTGGAATTCCTACAACATCAGCTGAGAGCATTAATATAATTGGTCTTATTCTCTTGCCTCCTTTCAGAGCATAAACTATTGACTCGTAAAATATAGAATCAGAATACTTCTTCAATTCATCATCCAAAAATTTTTCGAAGCTATCCAGCTTAATCTTTATCAATGGAATATCTAAGAAAATATTACTTAATTGATGACCGTCTTCCATTTTTTATACACTTTAATGAATACTTACAATGTCTAATCCTTAATATACTTTTAGGCCAGGAGCAGCTTCTATTAAAGTTGTTAAAGGATAAACACGTTCTTTTTCATCAACTGCACACAGTATCATGCCCTTACTTTCTATGCCTCTAATTATTTTAGGCTTTAAATTTGCTACTATAATTAAATTTTTTCCAATCAATTGTTCAGGATTGAATTGATCTCCTATACCTGATACTATTGTCCTAACTTCATTTCCTAGATCAACCTTTAGCTTTAAAAGCTTATTTGTTCCTTCAACTCTAGATGCCTCAATTACTTTACATACTCTTAAATCCATTTTTGAAAACTCATCTATTGTTATTTCTACCATATTTAGTATTTTTTATTTATTCAAGCTTATATATTGCTTTTTAAAATTTCTGAAAATCTCTTTGCATTTTCAAACATTGCTTTGTTATTAAAAAGAACATATGCTTTGTTAGCTTTATCTTGATATTCCAGTAATTTTTCCTTTAACCACAATAATTCATTATCGGAAAAAGAATAATTATACATACTTTTCTTTCCTAAACCGTGAAGCCTAAAATAAAGAATTTTCTTGCTTGAAAAATGGACAGGTTTGTTTCTGAAAGGATCTACACAAGAAATTAAGTCGTGTTTTTCACATACAGTTTTAATCTTTTCCTCACTCCATCCTCTAAATTCGATAGCTATATTAAGGTTTTTTCTATCAATACAGCTAAAAAAAGAATCTATGTTAGATAAATTCTCTTCTTTTTCTTCAAAACTGGCAGGTAATTGAATCAATATTAAATTCGAAATCAAAGCTTTACATTCTTCAAGAACATGCACCCAAAAACTAAAAACTTCCTTAGTAGGATTCATAAATCCTACCTTTCCTTGAAGTTTTTCTAAATCTTTAATTCCGCTTCTTTTCCATGTAGGAGAGCTTAAAGGATGCGTAATCCCTTGAAATGCTTTAACGGTAAACTCAAAATCTTCAGAGGCTTCTCTTCTCCATTTTTCCAACAAGCTTACATCTAACAGCTTATAAAATGTTTGTTGAACTTCAACAAGTTTGAAAGTTTTAAAATATCTTTCTTTACTTGTAGGAAAACCACAACATCCTATCAATACTTCCAATCATTCATCACCTCTCCAAATCTTTAAATTAGGATCTTCTATTCCTATGTATCTTAATGCTCTATAAACTGATTGGTCAACGATTTCTTCAATATTTTTTAACTTAGCATACCAAGCTGGTAATGGTGGAAATACTGTTACGTTAGGCAATTTGGATAATTCATATAAATTTCTAAGATGTATTTGGCTTAATGGAGATTCCCTTATCATTAATACTAAAGGTCTTTTTTCTTTAATGCATACATCTGCAGCTCTTAATAACAAATTATCTGAAATCCCATTTACAATACTTGCTACTGTTTTCATAGAACAAGGAGCGATTATCATACCGATTGTAGGATAAGAGCCACTTGCAATTGGGGCTGTAAAGTCTTTTTCATCGTAATATTTTGAAGCCAAATTAATTACATCCTCTTTTTTATAACCAAGTTCAGATTCAATCACTTTCCATGCTGAACTAGATACTACTAAATAAGATTCATAGTTTAATTCCTTTAATCTAATCAAAGTTCTAATGCCATATATTGAACCTGAAGCACCTGAAATTCCAACGATAACTTTGTTATTACTTCTCATAGGACTTTTTTTGCATATTCGATTAACTGCTTTATTTCTTCAGGCAAATATTTCTTACCTAAGACTTTACTCAAAAATCTTGATTTTAAGGATAAACGAAGATAACATCCACATGCAAAGGGATGACCACCTCCGTTAAATATCCTAGCAACACTTAGAAGATCTATTTCATTATCCTTTCCACGATATAAAGATACAGACCTATTTGAATATATTACAATTGCAAAATCGAGATCATGCAATTGAATGGCATGCTTAGCTACCAAATTACCTGGCAAATCTTTTTTCCTCATATCTAAAACTGCAAATTTCCTTCCTGCATTAGTGTACAAATATCTAACATTTTTAGCATATTCAATAATCTTGCTTTCATTGTTCTCCGCCTCCCTAGACCATTTTAAAATTCGCTCATCATCGAATTTACCTTCACTCAAAATATCAAATATAGCTTTAGACCTTCTTTTATTTCTCAGCGCCTTATTTATGTTTATAGTATCTTCAAGCATGTATTTTGCTTCATCTGCATCGTTAGCAATATCTACTAGTTTTTTTGATATACCATCGTTGATTTCTAGAGTTTTATAAACAAGCTCTGAAGCACTGTATGTGTTAGAGATTACCAGTTTTACATAGTTTGAAATTAATTCTAAATTCTGTTTTGGCCATGAATGATGATCTATCCATGTTATTTCACAACCTTTACTTACAAGCTTTGACAGACTTTTCTCTAAACTTTTTATTTGGCTTTCATTTGGAGAAAGGTCTGCAATAAAAATCTTCTTCTTTTCTACGTTTATCGCTTTAAAAACTTCATCTAGCTTCCTAGGCGAAGTAGTTATAAGATAAGAATTGGGATATTTTCTTCTTATTATTGATGCAGCTGCTATTCCATCAACATCATTATGAGATATTATTAAAACTTCTGCGTCTTTTATTCCTTTGTATCTCTCTTTTCCAAAAAAGATATTTCTTATTTTTTTAGAAAATTTTAGAAAAATATTCATGACTCTATTAATGTGCCAAGATTTAGACGCTTAGAAACATAAGGTCCATCCCTTTCATATCCAAATTTTCTATAATATTCTCTTACTCCTATTGCACTTATTATGACCATCTTATTTAAACCATATTCATAGTATGCTATCCTTTCAGCTTCTGAAAGTAACTTCTTACCATAACCTTTATGTTGCCATTGTTTATCACCCTTAACTCCTATTGGAACCGATTGCCCATAAACATGCAATTCTCTCACAATAGCAGCATCCTTAATTTCTTCTCTCCAGCAATCTTTAGAAGGAATTCTTAATCTTAAGTAACCAATCAACGTTAAATTTTCATCTTCAAAGGATAAAAAATGTTCTATGCCTTCTGAAGCTCTATAGCTTCTTCTATTAAGTTTAATAGTTTTTTCATCAGGTAAAATTTTTTCCTTAATCTCTCTTATACCAACTTCTCTACATCTAGTACATAAACATCGAATACCTTCTTTTTTTAATTGATCTTCTATAAAGGATCTTAAATCGCCTCTTTTTATACCAGCATGAATTAGCTGAGAAGGTAAATCTCTTTGAATTCTATTAACTCTAATAAATGGAGGTAAAAATTTTGTAACTTCTCTCATTATCCTTAAAACTCCAAACTCGTCTATAGGCGTGTATTTTCCATTTTTCCATTCATAATATAGCTCTGAACCAGGTAATATTAAAGTAGGATATATCTTAACCATATCTGGCATGAAATTTTCATCATAAAAAATCCTTTTAATTGATTCTATATCTTTCTCCTCATTTGAACCGGGCAATCCTAACATCATATGATAACATACTTCAAAACCTGCATCTTTAAGCAATTTCGTAGCTTTAATTACGCTGCTAACATCATGCCCTCGATTTACTTTTTGTAAAACGTCATCAAATGTTGATTGTACACCAATTTCTATTCTTGTAACACCCAAATTGAGCAATTCATCTAAAATCATTTCATCCAACCAATCTGGTCTTGTTTCAATCGATATACCTACACATCTTATTAGTGCTTTTTCGTTCCTTAAAACTTCATTCTCAGGAATTACATTTTCATCATGCTTTATGTTGGGAAAATCGTTCAATGCCTTTAGACACATACCAATAAACCATCTTCTATAATTTTTTGGCAAAGCTGTAAATGTACCACCAACAACGATTATCTGAGATTTTGATGGAAAATGACCTTCACTTAAGTACTGCTTTAATCTATCAAATGTTTGATAATAAGGATGGAATGCATTTTGAGCTGCTCTGTTTACTGCGGGTTCACCGATAATATAGCTTTTTGGTGCTCCAAAATTTGGTCCACCAAAGCAATATGTGCATTTAGCAGGGCAATCAAACGGTGCTGTTACAACAGCCACTACCGAAATACCTGATGCAGCCCTTATTGGCTTTTTTATTTCTCTTTTCTGAATTATTTCCACTATCTTATGTTAGAGTAAAAAAACAATTTAATAAGATTTATCATATTGTGTTTAATGCCCATTATAAATTACGATCAAAAATTCTTGCCTGAATTGACCAAAATTTATAATGAATTCAAAATTAAAGATTCAGATTTTAGACCTTTATCTATTGACGAATTTAAAGCTAAATTCATAGATCTACCATACAAAGGTAAGATAGTTAGGAAAATTTATATAGATGAAGATGAAAGAATTAAAGGCTTTATAGTTGCAGATTATGATAAAAGCGTAGAAGAAAAATTTGGTAAAAAGATTGCGATTATAGATATTCTTGTAGCTGAGCCAAAAAATTTTTCTTTAATAGCTAGTGAACTAATTAAATATGCAAAAAAAGATTTTGAAAAATATAACGTTAAAGAAATACAAGCACATTTTATAGATGAAAAAAATTCAGAAGAATATAACTTTTTTAAAAAGGATTTTGATTCAGAAAGAAAATGGTTCTACATGGAGTGTAAAGTATTCAGATTTCCTAAAGATTTGATAGAATTATCTGAAGGTCTCCGTTGGGAAAAATTAATTTTTAAGGGAAAGAAGTCGAATGTAAAGAAATGGATCGAATGTTACAATGAAGCCTTTAGAGAACATTTTGGAATGAGACCTCTTAGTTATAAAGAACTTATGTCTTATACATTAGAAAAAAGCTTTGATGCTGAAGCTTACTTTGGTATATTCGATGAAAAATCAAAGGCATTCATTGCAGAGTGTTCTTGTGAAATCGATGAAGAACTTAATAAGTTTAAGAATATAAGTAGATGTGTAATTTGGACTGTTGGCGTAAGAAAAGCGTATAGAGGAAAAGGGTTTGGTAAAAAATTAGTTTATAAAGCATTGGATTACATGCTAAAAAGAAATATAGAAACCGCTGCTATACATGTAGATGAAAAAAATGAAATTGCCTACAATCTTTATAGAAGCATCGGATTTGAGACAAAAAGATATAGATCATTTTTTATTAAAGAGATTTAATAAAATACCTGTAATTTCGGAAAATATTTTATAAGCTTGTTTAGCTTTATTTATTCCTTCTTTATCCAACTCATTGTTTGTAAGGAAATCACTCAATTTGACCCATACTTCTAAAGATTTGTTAACTGAGAATTCGTTTTCGATGTTTTCAATAAATTCATAAACGTAATCATCTATTTTCTTGTTTAGGTTAACAGTTTCCTTATTGCTGACATTGAATTTAACATTCATGATTTTTTCCTTTATTCCTTTTGAGTCATAAAGATCTGCAAGCTCGAATTCAACATCATCTTTGTAACCATATTTAAAAATGTATATTCTTAAATCATCCGAATCAAATTTAGGATATAATTCATCCATGTATATACAATTTCCTAATGATTTGGACATCTTTTCACCATTTTTCTTTATCACACCAGTATGCAAGAAATATCTAACGATTGGATATTTTTCTTTATAATATTCGCCTAAAAGTAATATGAATTCATGATGAGGATATATAAGATCTGATGCTCCTATGTGAATATCATAAAGACCATTGAAAAAATGTTCAACTACTGAAAAGTCTTGCATGTGCCAACCAACAAAACCTCTTCCAAATACAGTTTCCAATTCATAATTTTTCTCATTAACTTTAATCCAAATTCTAAAATCATTGGGATTACGCTTCTTTTCATTAGGTTCTAAAATTAATTCATTCAATTTTTCCTTTTGAATTTTAGATAGCTTGCCTAAGTTTTTTGAAAATGATACATCACAGAATATACCGTCTTCCAAAAAATAAGCTCGCTTCTTTTCGACCAAATCCCAAATGATTTTGACTGATTTATTAATTAATTCTGAAGGCCTCACTAGAATAAAATCTTCATTTAAGTTCAGTTTTTTTATGTCTTTTTTAAACACATTATAATAGTAGTTAATTAAATCTTGTGTTTGAATATTTTCTTCTTTAGCTCTTTCAATTATTTTAAAATCCATGTCCGTTAGGTTTAAAATTGGTTGAACTTTGTAACCTTTCCATTTGAAATATCTAACAACCAAATCTGAAAAGAATAATATCTTCAAATGACCTACGTGTATCTTATCATATAATGTAGGTCCGCAAATGAATATCTTAATTGGTTCATTTATGTCCTGCTTAAAATCCTCAATAGTTTCAGAAAACTTATTAAGTATTTTAATCATTGAAAATATATTCTGAGAGTATACTTTAAATGTCTATGCTTAAAAAAATAGACAACCTTGATGAATTGCTAAGATACATAAAATCTTTAGATCAAGATGAGGGAATTAAAATAGAATTAAGTAAAATAGAAAAGATATACATAGCAAAGTATTCTTTTAATTTTGTTTTGGTTCTAAAGAATAAAGATAAAGAAGAATATTTGAAGTTTAATTCATTAGAGGAATTAAAAAACTATTTAAACAAAAAAATCTTCTTTCCCGTTTTTATTAGTTTTTATTAAGTTTCTTAGTTAAAGATATTCGAAACAAAGCCTCATGTACTTTAGGTGTATAAAATTTAGTTTTTACATTCCTATCATTTATTCTTTTTTCTATCGTTTCTCTTGAAATGTTTAATGGATCTATAGAATCCGAAGCTATTATAAAACAACATGCATATCCAAAAGATGGTATCCAAACATTATACTCTCTTACTATTAAAAAAGATTGCTTCACATTTTGTAAGACTTGATTATAAACTTCATAGTAGTAAAATGCAGTTCCAGCTTGAGTAACCATGATGCCATTTTCCTTTAATCTTCTTTTAATAATTCCATAAAACTCCTTAGAATAAAGTTTTTTACCTATTGGAGAACCAAAAGGATCTGTGAGGTCAATTACTATACAATCGTATTTTTTATCGATTCTTTCGACAAATTTTATACCATCTTCTACAACAACTTTAACTCTATTGTCTTCCAAAGAATTCATATTTATGTTGCTGAGATAGGATTTAGATACATTGATAACTTCTTCGTCAATATCAACTAATATTATTTCTTTTGGATTATGTTTTAAGCATTCCCTTGCTGCACAACCGTCTCCACCACCTAGAATAAGTATTTCTTTAGGATTCTCATGGGAGAAAAGTGCTGGATGTACAAGTGATTCATGATAATACGCTTCATCATTTTCTGATAATTGAATAAGATTATCTAGAATTAAAGCTCTTCCATATTCCAATAACTCAGCTACGATTATTTCCTGATATTTAGACTTCCCTTTATACAATTGATTACTTATGCTAACTAAAAGGTTTGTATGCTCTGAAACAGGTTCACGAAAAAAATTATTGATGTTCATATTAAAGCTTAATTTAAATTAATTTTTAAGCCTTTAATAACATATTTTAATAATCTGTGATACAAATAGAAATTCTAAGAGATATAGAATGCGGAGAATATAGCTTAGAGGAAATTTTCAAAGGGCTTGAAAATTCATGGATTGCGAAAAATGTGTTAAAGCATGAATTCAACGAAATAAGAAAAAATGTTAAAATTAGAATCGTTAACTGTGATGGATACATGTGGACAGATGATTTAGATGGATCAATTTATATATGTAGAGATTATTTGAGAAAGGGTAAGAAGGTATATTTATACTTAGATATTCTCCATGAATTAATACATCATTTTCAATGGAAAAAAGGCTTGGATCTTTTTGATAGAAGATATAGCTATGTAGATAGACCAACAGAAGTTGAAGCATACAAATATACTCTCGAGGAAGCAAAGCAAATTGGTTTAAGCAAAGAAGAAATTTTAGACTATCTAAAGGTTGAATGGATTTCAGATGAAGAATGGATAAAACTTGCTAAAAAATTGAATGTATTATAATTAAACAAACCTTTCTAAAGATTCAATGCCTTCATATGAAATAAGGTCATAAGCTCTCAAAGCTAATCTTCTAAACATCCTAGGAGACTTTTTTATTAAATCTAGTAATAAAGGTTCAGCGATTTTATATATATCCTTTTCAGAATTGATAGGTTTATCGGCTAGTTTGCTCTTAGATATAATGTTTAAATCATCTAAAACAGCCATGACAGAAATTCCTTTTGCAAAATAATTATTGGATTTTAGTGTTTCAGATAATTCCTTGGAGAGCTGTTCCAAATAGGGTTTAATTTCATTAAATTGCAAGGTATTATTTTTCAATGTGACCATTCTACTGAATTGTTTCACTTCATATGTTTCCTTAACTTGTTCTGTTTCTTTCCCCTGAGCTGCTCGAACGAAATAAGTAGAGATTTTCTTGCCGAATATACTAACTAATTTCATAAAATCTGCGTTCAATATATCACCTATTGTTTTTACGCCAATATTCTCTAATCGCTTTTTAGACCTTGGTCCTATACCAGGAAGAGAATCAACAGAGAGTGGCCAAACTTTTAAAGGAATTTCTTCAGGAGTTATAACCTCAATGCCATTTGGCTTTTTTAAATCCGTTGCTATTTTTGCAATTACTTTACTTGGACCAATGCCTACTGTACAGGTTAATTTATGTTTTTGAAAAATTTCTTCCTTCATTCTTAACATAATTTCAAGAGCTTTTTTATAATCGCTGTTAGATTGCTTGGTTATATCTAAATAGGCTTCATCTACACTTACCTGCTCAAAGACATCTGCATATTTCTTTACTATATTCATCACTTCTTGAGAAAACTTTTCATATAAATCTAAGTTTGCAGGTATAAAATATGCTTCAACATCTTTTAATAGGTTTTTTGCTGTCTTTATTGGGATTCCTGATTTGACACCATATTTTCTAGCTATATAATTTGCTGTAGCAACAGCGCCTCCCTCTTTACCTCTCCCAGAATAAATGCATACAACTACAGGTTTATCTTTAATGGAAGAATTTAAAATTTCTTCACATTGGGCATAAAAGTAATCTAGATCTACACATGCTATAATACTCATCTACTCAAGAGAAATCCAATTGCTACTCCTATTATGAAAAGTGCTGAAGAAAAGGGTAAGATATATGCTATAGATTGTGCTGCTGAATATGCTTGCATTCCATAATTAAAAACTTTATTTAAAATATAAGAAATTGTTGAAGGTTTTATGTATCCCACAACTAACAATACTAAAATTAAAATAATTAAAGCGCCCAAAATTTTTATTGCTTGCTTGAGTATATATCCTATTATAAGACCAATAACAAATGGTACTATTAAAGCAATAGCTTGTTCAATAACAAAGGCCATGATTTTAATTTTAATAATAAAATATAAGGTTTATCAAATTCAATTTTTTATCCATACTTAAATATAACTCCAAAGCCTCCTTTTGGATATTTCCAAGTTATCCCTTTATTTCCCAGTTTATGACATGCAACTATACACCCGCCAGTTTCTAAACATGCTTGATAGTTGAAATAGATCTTGTTATCTTTTAAATAATACACCTTTGTAGGACAAACATATAAGCATGCCTTTGTTTTACAAAGTAAACATCTTTCATTATCTACTTCAATATGCGATTCATTATCTGAATTGAAGGAGGTCAATCCTAATCTTTCATCCAAGCTAATCCTTTTTATGCTACCTAGCGATTTCATGAGTATAGCAAAAATTGAACTATATCTTTTAAAATCACAATAGGATTAATATGTTTAAATGTTTTATTCTTAAGATAACTTATTAAACTTGGTTTAGTTGTTCCATCTACAGTAAAGAAATCGTAAAATATTTCATTTATTATACTTGGATACAATTTATAAAGCCTTTCATTCTGCATAACTTTTGGAACATTCTTATATCTTTTTAAATCCTTCAAAACAAAACTATTATTTAATAAATCTAAATAGATACTTAATTTTTTCTCAGAATAATCTCCTTCTTTTAATGCTTTTTCAATTGCTTCAGCTGCTAAAGAACCAGATTCAATTGCAAAATCCATTCCTCTAAATATAGGACCATTTTCTAAAAAGAATCCTGCTGCATCGCCACTTATTAATAATCCATCATATACTAATTTTGGTATCATACTGTATCCCTTTACCGGAATTAGGTGACCAGAATATTCGAGCATCCTTCCTCCTTCTAAAATTTTTTCTAAAACAGGATGATAAATGAAATCTTCAAATATATCAGCAATAGATGTTTTGTTCTTAACCAAAGATTCTAATAAGCAAACTACTCCAATTGAAATTGTTTCTCTATTTGTGTATAAAAATCCTCCTCCAGTAACTCCCTTAGTCATTCCCACAAATATTTGTGCCATTCCTTGTCCTTTTTTTAAATTGAATCTTTTATCAATTTCTTCTTCTCCTAATTCTATCACAGCCTTCGCAGAAGTTACAAGATAGTTTGCTTCAAATTCCTTTCTCAATCCTAATTTTAAAGGCAAAAAGCTGTTTACCCCTTCAGATACCAAAACAATGTTTGAAGTTATTTTTTCATTTGCTACAATAACGCCTTTAACCTTTCCATCTTCTAAATAAAGATCATCAACTTTTGTTTTTGTAATTATACTAGCTCCTTTTTCTTCTGCTAAACTGGCAAACCATTTATCAAAAATGGCTCTAAGGACAGTTGCGCTTTGATATTTGCCTTTTTCATATGAATTTAGTTCAATTGAAAAAGAACGAAATTCATCCATTATTGTAACAACTTCTCTTGTTACAAATCTTTCAAAAGGCATCTGCTCTACTGGTATATTTAAAAGTTTTTTAATCGCATGTAAATACATTCTTCCTCCTGTAACATTTTTTGAACCAGGATACTCCCCCCTTTCAAACAATATTACATTTCTTCCAATTGATGCAAGCTTATAAGCTGCTGATAATCCTGATAATCCTCCTCCAACTATTATGACATCAGCATCTGGCAATTTTCTACATATATTACATTTGCTAAGAATAAAAATGAATTTATAAAATAATCGTTTTGAAAATAACTAACATAGGTTTATATACTATGTAGTAAAAATAATAGTAACTAAATGGGATGATTTGAAACGGAAAGAAGGAAATTTTTCGAAAAGCCTGTAAAAGTAAACGAAGTACACGAAGTAGAAATTCAAGAAGTAGGAAAACAAGGTGATGGAATTGCTAGAGTTAAAGGTTTTGTTGTATTTGTTAAAAATAGTAAAAAAGGAGAACATCTAAAAGTAAAAATTATTAAGGTAGCTAATAGGTTTGCAATTGCTGAACCTGTAAGTGAATTAAGCGAAGATATTGAGGAATTGAAGGAAACGGAAGTTTAGTTGAATTTTAAAAATAAATTTTTTTTAAAGTTTTTTTATTTATGTCTGTTAGTGTTAAAGATCGTATTGCACTGTTATTATCTATTAAAGAAGAAGGTAGAAAAGTAGATTTCGATCATATTTATGAAAAAGTTGGAAGAGATATCAAATTTTTAGAGAAAAGAGAAATTGACAAAAAGGAGATTATAGATGCGTTAGATGAACTAAAGAAAGAAGGAATTATAAGAAAAGTAAACGATGAATATGAACCTTTACCTGAAATTGATAAATACGTAAGAGAGAATCTTTTAAAATTTGAAAATCTTTTAAATAGGTCATATATATTAGTTTGGAAGGCTAAACATTATTACCCTGTAGTTTCAGAACTCATACTTCCATATTTGCAGGAGAGACCTGTTAGCTGTGTAAAAGTATTTTCTGGAAAAGAAGATCCTATTACTACAATTGAGCCAATATTTGTTAGGTATTCTAAGTACAAGCCAAAGCCTCAATTCATTATAATAAATGATAAAGGAAAATTGATGCAATATGTTCATGATCATTGTATTGACTTTATACCATATGTTCACAAATTAAATTCAAATGAGCCAGACTTCTTTGTCTTAGATCTGGATGCTGGAAAAGAGCTTCTTTCTTTAGAAAACGGTTATAATTTCCTAAAATACGTTGCAAAAGAGTTGTATGAATTTTTAGAAGAATATGAAATTAAACCAATGTTAAAATTTAGCGGATCCAGAGGATTCCAGGTATGGGCTAGTTTTGATAATTCTAAAATAACAACTCAGGATAAATTTGCTAAATATCGTGAAATCGCTATAAAGATGCAAGCTATATTCGAAAAGAAACTAAGAGCAAATCTAGAATTTATAAAAAAGGAATTTAAAGAAATTGCAAATTTGCAGCAATTTACAACATCCCAAGTAGCCCATAAAGAAGAGAGAGAAGATAAAATACTAATAGATTGGTCATCGATGAAATATCAGGGAGATGTTAGAGCTCCTTTCTCAATTCATTATAAAACAGGGTTATCGTCCGTTATATTAAATAAAGATGAACTCCAAGTTTTTACAATTAAAGATGCTGAACCCTTCAAAATAATTAATGATATAAATAACGGAAAGAATTATCCAAAACTTGAAAAGTCAGACCCTAGTAAATTGATAAAATTAATAAGTTAATTTTGAATGCTAAGTAATATTTTGCAATTCGGAAATGGAATTTATTAACCAAGGTAAAACTTCTTCAATAAAACTCGGTCCATGATGGGCTAAGAAATCATAGGGACCCGGAGTTACAAGAATATGACCCTTTTTTACAGCTTTTAAATTAATCCAGCCTCTTTTCATAAATAATTTCATTACAGCCTCTTTATCTATAGGCCTAAACATTTTTGGTTCGTATATTATAACATCTGGATCCTCTTCCAAGACTCTATTAAAATCAGGATAAAACCATTCTTTATGTTCATCTGAAAATATGTTTTTTATACCATAAATAGACAAAGAATTTGTTATGTAGCTAAATGAACCAAATGTTGTCGGTCCACCTAAGTCTATTTCTATATACGCATTTATTTCTTTTTCCAATTTAGGAATTTTACTAACTTTTTTTAAAAGCTCTCTTTCCAATTTTCTAGCTTGTTCATAATAGCCTGCAACATAACCTGCTTCGATACATGTCGCTATAACAGAAGAAATAGTCACCGGTAAAGGAATAGCATAAACAGTAAACATTTCAGATAATTTTAAGGCAAAATCTCTTTGATAACCTGTAGTTGTAAATATTATATCAGGGTTAAGTGATTGAATCTTAGATAAATTCGTAGCATTGTAACTACCGACTTTCTCTTTTTGTAAAGCTTCTTTTGGTCGTACACAAAATGCACTAACACCAACGACATAATCTCCCAATCCCATTTTGAAAAGGCTTTCAGTAATTGCTGGGCTAAAGCTTATTATTCTTTCGCATTTATCTTTTAATTCCAAGTATTTTCCCACCGATTCACAAAATATTTTTCTCATTATTGATACTAAATATTAAAATTTTAAATATACGATTGCTATCAAATTATCTAAATGGCAAAATTTGATGGTGTAGTTGGTAGAAGACTATTAACCGTAGATGAAAAGCCTGATGAATTAACTTTAATATTCGAGGATAACAGATTCTTAATTGTTACTCTTAAAGATGGAAAATTAAACGTTGAAAGTATTCCAGAGTAAAATATATTTTTTATTAAGTATAGTAATTACATACGAATAACGAAATAGCTGAAAATAAGGATGACATTCGTAGATTAAAGTTTTTTATCAAATATTATCAAACATTATTTAATTCTTTACCTAACTTGAATGATATAAAAAGGCTAAAAGAATTAAATATAGAAATATTAAATGGAAGTCGAAGCACAGGTAATGAAATCTACGTTGAAAATAACTACATATTTTTTGGAAACCAATCTCATTTATTGTACGACATTATCAAGAGAGATACAATACGTGGATTATATATAAATAAAATTAAGAATTTTTTGTTGCAACTGTTTAATAGTCCAAACATAGAAATTGTGTGTATTACAGGTTCATTATCTTATAATTTTTCAAGCTTTAAAGATGACATAGACCTTTTAATTATAACCAAACCTTATAAGCTATGGAGAACTTTATTGAAGCTATTCATTTTGATAAGAGCGTGGAAAATAAAGGGATTTAAATTAAATTTATGCATTAATTATGCTACAAATATAGGCGAATTCGTATCTATAATTCAAAATGAAGAAGATTTACTTATTTTGTTCGATCTTTTAAAAGCTATACCCATAAAAGGATATTATGAATATTATTTAATTTTAAACAGTTCTAACGCTATTAAAAAATGGTTCAAATTTAGTTTTGATAAACATTCTTTTTTTATTTCTAACTTTTATTATAACTATAATGATATAATAATTGAAACACTAGTTTTTATATTGTTAATGATGTATTTACGTATTAAAAAGATAATTCAGAATTTGTTTTTAATTAAGCAAAAAAAATTCATAAATACATTTAATATTATTATTAGATTACATAATTATCATATAGAATCAATTAGGTATAATATAATTAGAAAAATATTTAACTCAATTAAATCAAAATGATTTTCAGTGTTATCATACCATCTTACGGAGATATAAATAATCTTGATAATATTATTAATTATCTTATTGAATTTAAATATAATAAAGAGTTTTATTTAAATAATATTTACATTATTTATTGTTGTGGCTTGAATCCAAAAATACTAAGTATTATTTTTAAGTATAATTTCGTAAAGCTTATTATCGAAAAAGAAAGAAAGGGTAAAGCTCATGCAATAAACTTAGCTTTAGAAAAAGATAATTCAGATATTATAGTTGTTCATTCTGCAGATTGCTTAACCAATTATAAGTCGATCAAAAATATTCTTACTAAGTTCAAAGAAGATAGTGTAGGTGGTGTTATTCCACTCTCGCACCCGTTAATTTCAAAAAATTCATTGATGGAGAAAATTTCCGCAACTTCTTGGCTTCTTTTAAATGAAACAATAAATAAATTAGATTTTGAAGATTCGTTACTAACTTTGGGCAATGATATTTATGCTTTTAGAAGAGAATGTTTAAATATAATTCCTGAAAATATAGTTAACGAAGATGCTTTCATTGCAATTGTTTTAAAGTCTAGAGGTTATAAAATTAAACTGGCTAACGAGGCCATAACATATATTAACACTACAAAAAAGTTAAGCGAATATTTAAAACAAAGAGAAAGGATAAACTATGGTCATGAACTAAACTATAGAATAAGTAAAGTAAGAACAAGTTCTTTTCGTTGGATATTGATATACAAACCTTTTAAAGCAATGAAAATAATCAAGGAATTTATAAAAAATTATAAGGAATTATCTTTTCACTTATTCTTGCTAGTCTATATTGAAATGGTATCAATCATCATATACAAAATTAATCTTTTTTCAAAAAAGGATTATATAAGATGGAGTATAGCCTATTCAACAAAGAATCAAATAAAGCTTATAGAGACTTATTAGTTTGTTATAATAAAATAAACAATATGAGCGTAAAAGTTGAATGGAAAGGCGATTCAAATTTTGTAGGATACGATTCAAAAGGAAATACTGTATCGCTTGGAAGAAATGCTATAGCTCCTATGGAAATGCTATTAATATCTCTGGCAGGATGTACAGCAATTGATGTTGTAGAAATATTGACTAAAATGAGAAAAAATGTTAAAGAACTCAATGTATTAGTTTCAGGTGAAAGGAATGAAGATTACCCAAGATATTGGAAAAAGGTTAAAATAGAATATATAATTAAAGGTTCAGGATTAAGCAATGATGACGTGGAAAAAGCAATAAAGTTATCTATGAATGTTTATTGTTCTGTAGCTGCTACTATATCCGGTAAAGCAGAGATCTCTTATTCATACAAACTAGAGCAGGTCTAACTTTGAATGAATAATTCAAAAATTCTTTAATATAAATTATCTGTATAAAATATTTTCGTTTAATCAAAATTTTTATACTTTTATTTTGACAAATCGAAGGTTAATAGATTTTCTCTTTAAATCAAAATATTTATATATATGTTTCTTAAATTAAATAGAACCAATACTTTAATGCGATATTATTTGGAATAATAGTTTGAGGTATAAGTAATTTGTTATATTCATATGAACAAAAATAATATAATAATTCTTGATTAAACTAATATAATTATTTTGATTTTTACTTTAGGATAGATAAAAGTTTACATATTCTTTATCAAATTATTATAATGATGTATAGAAAAATAATTATTGCTATATTGATATGTTTGCTATTGATATCTACTAATATTTCTATGCTTCATGCAAAAAAAATCATTTAACGTTTACCTATGAAATGAAAGGAAAGAGTTTTAATGAGCAAGTTGCTTCTAATATAACAATTATCAATGATAGTTATGTTAATGTAGTTACAGACTTTAACCATACAAATATAGTTAATGTAACCGTATCATTAACAAGTCTCATACTTAATTCAACAAATGAAATAATAAAAGATGAGAACATTACTATAAAGCATATTATCAATGTAAAGAATGGCCTTGTTACTAATCTTGAAGATATTTTTAACAAAAATAATACTTTCAATATTAAACTCATAAACAATGATTCTGAAGTAAAATTCTCTTTACCAAATAATCAGGGTTATCTATTTATCCCTGAGTTATTGTCAAAACTAGACATGATTGGACATCCTCCAGTAGGGAGGGGGAGGATATGTTGTTGGAAATTTGACATTTACTTTATTAGATAATCCTGCTTGTAATTTTCATTTATTTTATGCATATGTAGCAATAATTATTGGTTATAATGGAACTGCGTGGACATTGGATTCTTATAATGTTGGAGTGGAAGCAAACTCACCCTTCAATAATTGGTGGGTTATGTCTAATCCACCTCCTATCGTTACAAATAACTTTGTAAAATTCTCACTAGCTTTATGGGGTATTTTTCCCTGGATTAATAGAAGTATATGGTATGCATACGTAAATATAACTGTTAATTTCTTAAGTAATGGAAGTATTACAGGTAATATTAAATATAAAGTTTATGATGTCTCAAATTTAGAAAGTTCGGGAATTATAAATCCAGGTTATTTTAGTGGTTTCATAAATGAAACAGCTTATGCACTCCCATCATTACATTATTGTTAGAATATTAAGTATTTCCGCTTTATTGACCACAATTGTGTATTACGCTTTAGCTTATACTCTAATTTATATAATTCATATTAATTATCCATTATTTTTATTTTTATCCAAATTATCTATTTTTACTGAGGTCATTGTTTGGACAAACTTGGCCATGATTATCATACCTTGCTTGTTATTAAGCTTATATCCTGAAGAACTTCACTTTACGGCATACCTTATTATGCTTACAATCAGTGCTATCCTATCTGAATTTATGTATAGTTTTTACTATTTCTTAGGTTGGTATCCTTATTTTTAGGATTCGAAGCTTTACTTGTCGGTTATATCTTAAATGAGAAAGAAAATGTATCTATAAAATATATTAGCTCTAGATTTTTTTTGCCATTTATTTTAACGTTAATAGGAGGAATAATATTGTTAATTTTACCATCCATAGATTTATTTGTTGAGCATATAGCACTCAATTTTTCGTCTTATTTATTAAGTATTGAATTGAAAGTATTTTTTAGCGGTTTATCCACCTTAATTGTTAGTTTATATATGTACAACAATGATGAAGCAAGAGTAAAATTAAGTGGAGTTCTTGCAATGTTATTTTCTACATTATCAACTGTAAATTACTTAGTAGGATTTTTCATCTTGCCTTTAATTGGAGGTATATTAGCAATAGTATGGAAACCTACTGCTACAGACTCCCTTTCCTCCTAGAAAGATAAAAGCACAGCTCATTGATGCATAGATACATTTCTCATTTGTAGCATGCCTGGAGACTAAAAAACACCTCTAATTTGATAAAATATTAAGTATGTTATTACTGTATATTTGATCCTAAATCTCTCCTAAGCGAGCATTCTTCATTACAATATTAGCTCTGATCGTTTATTGCTCTTAATTAAAAGGAAGCGTTTAAAAAATATTAAAATTAACAAATTTATTCAGTCTTAAAGAGTGAAAAATTCAAGCTATTTTAAAAGTCCTAGCAAATTTTAATTAATAGCATTATCATTAATTTTAAATAATTTGACATTTATAGCAATAGAGTTTAATAAATCCCACCACTTATTTAAGAAACAATCTTTTCGTATAAACTTTCTATTTGTTTCACTATTATATCCCAATCGTAAGATAAAGAAGTTTTATATGCGTTTTTTTCCAATTCACTCCTTAGATTATCATTTTTTAGTAACGTAATCATCTTATTATGAAGATCGCTTGAATCGTTTGCTTTAAATAATAATCCATTGAAATTATCTTTTACAATATCTTTAATTCCACCTGCATTACTAGCCACAACAGTTTTACTAGATGCAAAAGCTTCTAAGATTACTAGACCAAATGATTCTATTCTCGATGGTAATACTAAAAATGTACAATGACTTAATAACGATGCAAGATCTTCTTTATTTAGATTAAAATAAATAAACACATTTTTTTCCAATTTAAGCTTTTTAATCATGCTTATAATTTTAAAAGTTTCCTTTGTTGGAAAGCCTGCGATTACCAAGAAGATGTCATTATATTTTTGTAATAAATTTTTAAAGGAAATGATTAAAACATCAAGACCTTTATAAGTTGTATCTATTGAACCACCGTACAAAATATAATTCTTACCCTCTAATTCCTTAAATTTAACATTTCTCTTCAATGAATAAAATTGTACATCGATACCATTTGGAATGAATTTAATTTTTCTTTTATTAAAACCGTACCTTATATAATGATTATATTCTATCTTAGTTACCACTATAAGAGCATCACAAATTAAAAAATTCTTAATGTAAAATGCGTCGAATAAGGCTTTCTTTATAGATTGTGAACCAGGTTCTGAATGAGTAGTAATTACATGATTAAATTTCTTCAATCTTTTAATAATTGAACAGTATGTTAAAGGAAAGCCTCCATATGAATGGGAATGGATAATATCGAAACTGTTTGATTTAATTAATTGACGAAATAATTCAAAAGAATGATAACCTAAGTGTCTAGGTAATGGAAACAGTTTATATGTTTTAAATCGATTTATAAGAATTCCATTGTAATTCTCAATTGTTTTATCATAAATAGAATTATAATCAAAACTTAAGAGATTGGATGTGAATATATTAATTTCATGACCCCTCTTAAATAATCTTGTAGATACTTCTAATACATGATTTTCTACACCCCCTATTGAAGGTAAAAACTTTGGTAAAACATAAAGAATCTTCATATTAACTTAAGCTTGTTTAACCTAATTTTTAATTTAAATTCTAAATAATTCCTGAATGAATAAATCAATTTATAAAGCAAAATGGCATTAATTATGGATAAAATAAGAATGAAAGTTTCTCTAATTATCATAAATGGATAGCTTGTTGTTATTTCTATGTCCCAAAAATAGAAGTCAGGGTTAATCGGTGTGAAAAATCTTAACAATAATACATTATTTAATAATATAAAAACCCAAACATTAATGAAAATGTAGTATACTATTCTTTTGGATTCAATATTTGAAAATTCATAAAACAGAATAAAAATTATAAATAGATAAAGAAGATACTGTTCGTTAACAGAATTCCTTGTTAAAAGAAATACAATTATTGTAACAAGATTACAAGCAAGAAAATTTTTAAGTTCTTCATTTATTTTTGAAAAACTATACCAAAAAATTGGCGTTAATATTGTTAAAGGAAGCCATACATAAGGCGCAATATAATTAGCAATGTAATATAACCAAATAAATTTACCCGGAAATATTTCGTTCAAATAGTAAACAAAAAACCAATAACTGAATCGACCGTAACTTTCTTTGAATAATACTGAGTCTACAGCATCGCGTAAATTAGATATATCCCAATTTAAAAATATAAACGGAATTAGTACGATAAAAAATATAAAAGTTATAGCAGCTACTATTGTTAAAACTAATTTTTTACTAATATTTTTTCTATAAAGGAAATTTGTTAAAAATGGGAAGAAAAATATGAATGGTAAGCCTGATATTAAAAAGCTCATGGATAAATAAAACAAGCTTTTAATTTTATTGAAATTTGTAAAAGCTAAAAAAAGGAATAAGATAGCTAATGTATGAGGCAAGCCCCACATTGAAGAAAATAGAATAGTGTAAGGATTTAAAAGCCATGCTGAACTTAAAAATAAAGCTTGCTTAAAATTGCTCTTATTTTTATAATATTTAAAAATCAAATATCCTAGCATTACGTCAGAAGCAACAAGAGGTTGTTTAAGAATAAAATAATATAAATATTTGAAGTGAACGTCAAGTGATTGATAAACAAAATAAGAAAAAGCTGAATAGTAAGCATACAAAGGTGGATAGGCGATAGATGTCATGTTTTCTTGATTGTAATACCAAAAGCTTACATTCGGTGAATAAGGTATAATACTATAAGGGTTATTCCCTTGTAATACATAAGGTCCTAATCTAACAAATAATTCAAAATCCCAGGGATGCCCAGTCCAAGGGGCTAACAATTCTCTTACAATTATGGAAAAAATCAAAATGATTCTAAAATAGTTATATACATTTCTCATTAAACTTGATAAAATTAATAAAATAAAAAAATAAAATTATTTATAAAAAAGAGTAATTTAACCTTGTTTTTGTTCTGTGTTTAAGCTTGTTCCTATAGGTATCTCTGAAAACTTTTCTTTAGTTCTAGATTCAGCAACACTTATTGCTTCCTTCAATACAGATTCTGACTCCTCTGTTGTAACTTCAAAGCCACCTATCATTCCTTCTGGTCCTGTTGTCTCATATAGTAATCCTGATAGATTTTCATTGATTGAAACAAGCTCTTTGTCCAGCTCAGGTAGAACACCTGATAATTTGCCCCTAACTGATTGTATAACATTTATAGCACTACCGATTGCAACAGTAACATCGCCTATTGATTGAACAGTTTCTAATCTTAATATTACAGATTCTAGAGCTGATTTACATTGATCAACAAGCTTTAATGTCTTTCTTGTATTAGCTGTTTCATTTGCAAATACTTTAGCTCTATCCATTTCATGCTTTACATAACTATCGACGACCTTCTCAAACAATCTCCTATCTTTCTCTCTTAATCGCTCAGCAAGAATATCTAACTTTCCTGTTTGTATCTTAAGTCGATGAATAATTTGATATACCCTTTGCTTTAAAGGAGCCCCTGGTTGTATAGCTTCTCTTATCCTTGCCGATACTGGTTCCTTTACAGGTTTATCCCATTCTTTTTCGAAACTACTTGCCATTCTAGCGATAATTTGAATAATATATATATAAAAAAGATTAGCCCATGAAAAATGCTAATAAAAAATTAAATTTTCCATGGATTAATTCAAATTTTATAGTATTAATAGGAAAACATTTGATGTTTTCTCATATATCTTAATAAATGTTCTGTTATGAAATCAACTTGTAAAGAAAGATCGTAAGGCCAAAGCAATTGAATATTAACAAAATCGTCTAATTTAATTTCATTTAATACTTTCATAACCAAATCAGTAGGATCGCTTAAAAAATCTAAAGGAACAATTAATATATTTAGTACTTTCATTGATACCATGTTTAGAATTGAGGATTTCAAATCCGGAAAACAAAAATCTTTAAAGGCTACATCAATTACAAAATTTACTGTAAATCTCAATTCATTAACCAATTCTAACAATTTATAATAATAAGGATCATTTTGCTCGTTTCTTGGCCAATGTTTAATTTCTTCTGCAAGCGCTTGAAGTTTTTCCAAATCCGTAGAATGTTTGAAAGCTAATTCATTTTTTAAATTCATATAAATTAGTGCTTTATCAGAAGGATAATCTAAAGGAAGTTGTCCATCAGCGAGAAGAATAACTCCTGTTCTAGAAGTCCTTGAAAGCATTTCTTGCTTTGTCATCAATTCTGTTGCCATATTACTTATTAAATTTCATTTGATTATTTATTTAAACTTCTAATGAAGGACTTTTTAAATATATATCAATTGTAAAATTTGTTTAATTATGGCAAAGCTTCTAGCTGATAAAATAGCTGAATATGTAAAATCTGTAAATTATAACAATCTAACTAACGAGGCAATAGAAGAAGCAAAGAAAAGAATCATTGACAGTATAGCTGTAGCGTTACCTACCTATAATGAAATACCCATTAGAATTATATATGAAACGATAAAAAATTCTAGCCAAAGAAAGGGGGCTACATTGTGGGGGACGAAGAAGAAAGTTCCTATTGACTATGCATCGTTTTATAATTCCTCGATGACCAGATACATAGATTACAATGATACTTATCTATCTAAGGAAGCACTTCATCCAAGTGATTCAATAGCTGGACTTTTTTCAATAACAGAATCGATGAACCTAAGCGGTAAAGACCTATTAACAAGCATAATTATAGATTATGAAATAATTTGCAGATTAGCTGATACCGCAAGCATAAGAGAAAGAGGTTGGGACCATGTGTCTTATATTGCAATCGGTTTTGCTGCCGGTGCATCTAAATTATTAGATTTGGATATTAAAAAGATAGTTCAAGCAATTAATTTAACAGCATCGAATGTTATCACATTAAGACAAGTTAGGATTGGAGAATTAAGTATGTGGAAAGGACTAAGTGCACCGAATGCTACAAGAAATGCAATCTTTTACACAATGTTAGCAGCGAATGGAATGACAGGCCCTGCACCTGTATTTGAAGGTGAAAGAGGTTTCTTTAAACAAGTATCAGGGGAGTTCGATTTGGATAAATTCGGCGGTTATAACACAAAAGAATTTAAAATATTTGAAACAAGCATAAAATTCAATCCTGTTGAATATCATTCAATGAGCGCAGCAGAAATAGCAGTTAGACTGCACAATAAAATAGGTGATGTTAGTAAAATTAAAAATATCGATGTAGATACTTTTAATGTTGCTTATCAAATCATCGTTAAAGATCCAGAGAAATGGGAGCCAAAAACTAAAGAAACTGCTGATCATAGTATGCCTTATATTATCGCACATTGCTTAATTTATGGAAAAATTACAAAAGAATCATACTATGAAAATGCATTAAAGGATGAAAGGGTAAGAGCTTTAATGAAAAGGATAAATATTAAAGTAGATAATGAACTAGATAAACTCTATCCTCAAGGCGTTCCAACAAGGATTACTATAACTTTAGATGATGGATCAAAGATATCTGAAGAATTAATATATCCAAAGGGTCATTATAAAAATCCTTTGACCAAAGAAGAACTGAATGATAAATTTTTAGTGTTGGTTGAACCTTTGCTTAAAGAAAATGCCAAGGAGCTATTGAATAAACTTTGGAACTTAGATAAATTAAACGATTTAAAGGAAATAGTTGAACTTATGCGTTTTAGATGATAGAAAGAGATTCAAATAGGAAATCTATAATAGAATTAATAAAAGAGAACGAAATAATTGTTGCTCCTGGCGTATTTAATCCTATATCTGCTCTTTTATGCAAACATTTCAATTTTAAAGCTATTTACTTATCTGGCGCCGCATATACTGGAAGTTTGGCTTTACCTGATTTAGGAATAATAACTCTTACAGAAGTTGCAGAAGAAGTAAGAAGGATAAAATCTATTGTAGACTTACCATTAATTGTCGATGCTAATACAGGATTTGGAGAAACGATTAATGTATTGAGAGCTGTTAGAGAGCTTGAGAAAGCAGGAGCCTCTGCTATTCAAATTGAAGACCAAGTTAATCCTAAAAAGTGCGGACATTTGGAAGGAAAAATGCTTGTCGATGAAATTGAAATGGCGAAAAAGATTAAAATGGCTAAAGAATCAAGAAAAAGTGAAGATTTCTTAATCATAGCTCGAACAGATGCTAGAAGTGTTGAAGGTTTAGATAGAGCAATAGAAAGAGCAAAGCTTTATTTAAAAGCTGGAGCCGATATAATTTTTCCAGAAGCATTACAAAGTTTAGATGAATTTAAAGAATTCTCTAAAAAAATAAATGGTATTCTTATGGCCAATATGACAGAATTTGGTAAGACGCCATATATTACGGTGGAGGAATTTAAGGAAGCAGGATGTAAAATAGTAATTTTTCCCGTCACATTATTACGAGCATCATTATTTGCAATGAAAGAAGTTTTAAGTGAAATTAAAAACAAAGGAACACAAAAATATATTTTAAATAAATTAATGACCAGAGAAGAGTTTTATCAATTAATTGATTACTACGGCTACATAGATTTTGACAATAAAATCGCAAAATTTTTCGAATAATTATAATATAAACTTTTATTTCAACAGGCTATAGCTAAGATATGGAAAGCATTTCGTATATAAAGGTTCCGAAAGGTCTTGAAAATGTTCTTGTTGACAAAACAAAAATTTCTGTGAGTGATCCAGAAGGTAAATTAATTTATCGAGGATATTCCATAGAAGATTTGGCTGATAATTCGTTCTTTGAAGAAGTCGCATATTTAATTTTAAAAGGTAAAATACCTACACATGAAGAATTAAGCGATTTCATCTCAAACTTAAAAAATGAAAGAGAAGTTCCTAAAGAAATTTATGATTTATTCAAAAAGTTAAGAGGCACTTACTTATCTCCAATTGATTTACAAAAGATTGGATTATCTTTACTTGCAGCATACGATGAAAACTGGTATGTTCAAGAACCTGAAGCTCTCTTCTTGAAAACAATTAAAATCATTTCTAAATTAGCAACTATAACAGCAAATGGCTATAGAATTGTTTTTAAGAATTTGGAACCGATTCAACCGTCAAATGAATTACTTCATGCCGAAAATTTTCTATATATGCTTACTGGAAGTAAACCTAATCCTTTCTTTGCTAAATTGTTGGATATAACTCTAATACTTTACATGGACCATGACTTTAATGCTTCAACTTTTACTACACGTGCTATAGCATCAACTCTTTCAGATATATATTCAGCTTTGCTAGGCGGATTATCAGCCTTGAAAGGACCTTTACATGGAGGAGCAAATGAAAGAGCAACAGAAATGATTTTAAAAATTAAAGATCCTGAAGACGCTGAAAAATATATTTTGAATAAACTAGCAAAAAAAGAGAAAATTATGGGATTTGGTCACAGAATATATAAGAAATTTGACCCAAGGTCGGAAATTGCAAAAAAGTTATTCATGAAATTGGTTGAAAGATATCCTAAATACGATAACCTATTAAAAATCATGATAAAATTTGAAGAAGTTATGAAAAAAGAAAGAAATATTCCTGCAAATGTAGATTTTTGGATAGGCCCCTTGTATTATGCTATGGGAATAGATATTCCGTTATACACGCCAATATTTGCAATATCAAGAATTGTAGGTTGGTCAGCTCATTATATAGAACAAATTCAAGATAACAAAATAATAAGGCCAAAAGCAGAATATATAGGGCCTATTAATCTTAAATTCCCTTATGAAAGAAAATTTATCGAGAAACTTTAATAGATTTTTAATCTTTCTTTAATTACTCGATTAAGTATATGCTCAATTATAATTGCTAACGAAGTTCCTGGGCCGAAGTTACCTGTAACACCTATAGCTTCAAGCTTTGGTTTATCTTCTTCAGGAATTATACCTCCTCCTACAACTACAATGTCACTTGCACCTTTTTCTTTTAATTTATTTATAACAGCTGGAAAATGAACCATATGAGCACCATTCATAGAGCTTAATGCTATTACATCCACATCTTCATCAATTGCTGTCTGAACGATCTCATCGACTGTTGCTAATATTCCTGAATAAACAACTTCCATCCCAACATCTCTAAAGGCTCTTAAAAGTACATGTACGCCTCTATCATGCGCATCCAGCCCAGGCTTTGCTACTAATATTCTTATCTTTTTTGGAAGCTTACTTATTAATTCTCTATAATAGCTCAGGTTCTTTCCAGCCTCCATACAACTCTCTTCCAATATCCATTATTTCTTGTAGTGTTGCATAAACTTTTACTGCTTTTAAAATAGGATAAACAATATTGATACTTGGATCTTCGAAAGCTTTTCTAACTTCTTCCAATGCCTTCTTGACTTTTTCGTTATTTCTTGTTTTCTTCAACTCAGCTAGACTTTCTTTCTGTATTTTTTCAACTTCTGGATAAGTCTTAAATATGTTCAGTATTTTTTCAGTTTTATCAACGTATTCATTAACACCAACAATTATGGATTCTTTATTTTCTACTTTCAATGCTTGCCTATATGCATTTTCGATTATTTCTTTTTGCGGAAAACCTTTCTTAATCGCTTCAACCATTCCACCTAGCTCTTCAATTTTATCAAAATACTTATATGCTTCTTCTTCTAATTTGTCAGTTAGCCATTCAATATAATAAGAACCTGCAAGTGGGTCTATTGTAGAAGCAACATTTGTTTCATGGGCAATTATTTGCTGAGTTCTTACTGCTAAGAGAGCTGCATCTTCTTTTGGCAAGCTCAAAGCTTCATCATAAGCATTTGTATGTAAACTTTGAGTGCCCCCTAATACTGCAGCTAATGCTTCTATAGCAGTTCTAATCAAATTATTTAAAGGTTGCTGCCATGTAAGAGAAGCTCCAGATGTTTGTGTGTGAAATCTTAGCCAAAGAGCTCTTGGATTTGTTACTTTATATTTTTCTCTTAATACTTCACTCCATATCCTTCTAGCAGCTCTAAATTTAGCAATCTCTTCAAAGAAATCCATCGTAGAGTTGAAGAAGAAAGAAATTCTTGTTGCAAATACATTTGGATCCAATCCTGCAGATATGCCTAAATCCATATAAGTAAAACCATCCATTAATGTAAAAGCGAGCTCTTGAATTGCACTCGAACCCGCTTCTCTAATATGATAACCACTTACGCTTATATAGTTCCATTTAGGCATATGTTTTGTGCAAAATTCCATTATATCCTTTATTATTCTCAAATGTATTTCTGGCGGATATGCCCATTCCTTTTGTGCAATATATTCTTTAAGTATATCGTTTTGAATTGTTCCGCTCAATTTTTCCATAGGAACACCTTGTTTTTCTGCAGCTACAATGTACATTGCAAATATTACGACAGCTGGAGCGTTTATTGTCATAGAAGTAGTTATCTGATCCATTGGAATACCTTTAAACAATATTTCCATATCCTTTAAGGAGCTTACCGATACTCCCATTTTTCCAACTTCTCCCAGTGCTCTCGGAGAATCAGCATCATAGCCATATAAAGTAGGCATGTCAAATGCAATACTTAGTCCTGTTTCTCCATGCTCTAACAAAAATTTTAATCTTTTATTTGTATCTTCAGGAGTACCAAAACCACTAAATTCTCTTATCGTCCATAACTTACCTCTGTACATGGACGGATAAATACCTCTGGTGAAAGGGAAAGACCCAGGGAAACCTATATCTTTTAAATAATCAATATGCTTTACATCCCAAGGTGTGTAAATTGGCTTGATTTCTATTCCAGAAGCTGTTTCAAATTTACTTTTTAATTCAGGAGAGTTCTTTATCCATGGTTTATAAACATTTTCGTACCAATTTATTTCTTCAACATGCAATCTTTCTAATTCTTCTTTATTGTAAAGCTGAGATATTGTTTTTCTTTTTTCAATTTTTTCTTTTATTTTATTTTTCCAAAAATCGCTATTGGAAATGTCCTTTTTTTCTTCTTTTACTTGCATTATATATTATTAATAAAATAAATAACAAATATATGTTGTAATATCCTTACATGAACATTCAAGAAATAAAGCAAGGAATAATCGAAGGAGATAGAAGAGCAATTGCTAAAGCTATCACGATGATTGAAGAAGGTAATAAGGAAATATACGATTTAATTAAAGATTTTAAAGATTACGCAGGTAAAGCAATCGTAGTAGGTATAACTGGTCCACCAGGAGTTGGAAAAAGTAGTTTAATATCAAAATTGTTAAAAGAAGCAATTGAAAGGAATATGAAAGTAGGAGTTTTGCTAGTAGACCCTTCGAGTCCAATATCTGGCGGAGCTCTTTTAGGAAATAGAGTTAGATTGATGGAAAATATTACCCATGAAAATGTATATGTAAGAAGCCTAGCAACTAGGGGATGGAAGGGAGGATTATCAAAAGCAGTTGATGATTCTATTTTAATTTTGGAAGCAAGCGGAAAAAATATCATTTTTATAGAGACAGTTGGTGCAGGACAGATAGAGACAGATATAGCTAAAAAAGCTGACGTCGTAGTTGTTGTTTTAATGCCATATTCTGGTGATGAAATTCAAGCGTTAAAAGCCGGCCTCATGGAAATAGGAGATATTTTTGTTATTAATAAAGAAGATTTGGATAAGGTAAGAACAACCGAATTAACTCTAAGAATGATTCTTGAGAAAGAAAAAGGTAGCAAAATACTTTATACTTCCGCAGTATACAATAAAGGAATAAAGGAATTATTTGATGCAATATTAAACACTTGGAATGAACTAAATGGAAAAGGAGAAATTGTAAGGCGAAGAATGGAACGAATAAAAAGTAAATTAATTAACTATCTTTCAGATAGAATTGATGGCTTATTACAAAATTTTTTGAATGAAGAAGATATAAATATTGAAAACATTGTTAAGCAAATTTACAACAAAAGTTTGGATGAAGTGGAAGCTTCGAATTATTTGTTTAAAAAATTAAATGAAAAAATACTTAAAGAATTGAAGGATTAAGTCGTTGAGTTTTCAAAGATAGATTATGCTTATTTTTAATTTAAAGCATAAAATGTAATTAAATGCTACAAAAACTCTATTTTGTTCATAGTACTTTTGAATACAAATTCGTAACTGCAATTTCTAAAATAAACTTATGAATAAATTTCTAAGAAAAAAATTAGAGAATAAAAAACTCTAGCTGATTATTGCTCTAATTTAAAATCAATTACCATCCCTTCGCTTTTTAAAAAAGTTTTATTGATTAACAATTTTTTAAAATTCGATTAAAATTAAAACCTAAAAAGTTCATATTCAATTATGAGCTTACAATATCAAAATATCTTAATTGAAAGAAAAGAGAACGTAGGAATAATCTATCTAAATAGGCCGCGTGTTCTTAATGCTCTTAACAGAAATACTGTGGATGAAATAATGAATGCTATGAAAGATTTCAACAATGATGAAAATGTAAGAGTTATAATTATCACTAGCAACGGCGATAATTTCTCTGCTGGAGCTGATATTAAGGAGATGTCTCAGCTATCTTCTATAGATGCCGAGGAAAAAAGCCCATTAGCTAATTGGGATATAGCAATAAATTCTGTTAAGAAACCAGTAATTGCTGCGATAAAAGGTTATACCCTTGGTGGGGGATTAGAATTGGCATTAAGTTGTGATATAATAATTGCAAGCGAAGATGCAAAATTAGGACAGCCTGAAATAAACATTGGATTGATGCCAGGAGGTGGAGGAACACAAAGATTGACTAGATTGCTAGGCAAACATAAAGCAATGGAGTTAATTTTAACAGGAAAAATGATAGATGCAAAAGAAGCTGAAAAACTTGGTATAGTTAACAAAGTTGTTAGTAAAGAGAAACTCTTAGATGAAGCTATTGAATTAGCAAAAGAAATAGCAAAAAAGGCTCCTCTTGCTGTTAAGTATGTCAAAGAAGCGATTCTATTTACGTTAGAAAGTAATTTACAAGAAGGGTTGAGGTATGAAAGAAAATTATTTTATTTATTATTAGGTTCTGAGGATGGAAAAGAAGGAATGAGAGCTTTTATTGAAAAAAGAGAACCTAAATATAAAGGAAAATGAACCAAAAAGTATTATTCGAAGTTGATGAGAGTATTGCAAAAATAATCCTTAATAGAGAAGATGTTCTAAATGCATTGGATGAAGAAACATTAAACTATCTAAATTCATACTTAGATAAAGTTTTCTACGATGATAAAATAAGATGTGTAATATTAACAGGTAAAGGCAAGGCTTTTTGCGTAGGTGCCGATTTAAAATACATCAGGAGCTTTTTAGATAAAGGTGAGAGATTTCCTTATGGTGAATTTTTAGATAAACTATTGAACAAAGTTGTCATCAAGATAGCTTCAATGAATAAGCCTGTTATTGCTGCGATTAACGGTGTTGTTGCAGGAGCTGGTATAGGTTTAGCTCTTTGTTGTGACTATAAAATAGCTGTGGAAAATGCAAATTTCGTTGAAGCATTCTTAAATGTAGGTCTTATTCCTGATACTGCCACTTGTTTTTATCTTATTAAGAATATGCCGTTTGCTAAAGTTTTGGAATTTTTAACCACAGGGTCAACATTGAGTGCAAATGAAGCGTTAAAATACAATTTAGTTAACAAAGTAGTTAAAATGGAAGAATTTGAAGGCGAAGTAATGAAACAAGCCAAAATTTACTCTGAATTGCCCACTGTAGCAATTGGGCTTGCGAAAAGACTTGCTTATTACTCGCTTAATGAGAATTTAGAAAGAGTTTTGGAATTAGAAAGTTATTTGCAAGAAGTAGCTAGCCATACAGAAGATCATAAGGAAGGGTTAGAAGCTTTTATAAAGAAAAGAAAACCTGTATTCAAAGGTAAATAATTATTTATTCTATAGAAGAATACTAGAATAAAGTGAATAAAAGAGAAGTTGTAATTGTTGATGCTATAAGAAGTCCTATTGGAAAATATGGGGGATTATTAAGTTACATAAATGAAAGCTTCACCATTTATGGCGGGGATGAATAGACTTAAATAATAATTTTCTAAAATTGATCAATGACTAGGAGGAATAATGCGATAAGAGCAACTGTTTCAATGAATATCGCAATTTCAGAAACCCTCTTAGTCTTTTCCAAAAAATATTTAGAATCTTTAAGATATGTTCTTTATTGGTTAAAAGAAAAAAGAATTAATCCAAATAAAGGAAACGTTATAAGCATTGTACATAAAGAACTATATAAAATACTCAAGAGTTTCAACCTTCCTTCAAAAATAGCACAAGACTGTTATAGAAATGCATTATCAATATACAAAGGCTGGCATAACAATCCTAAGAAAGGAAGATTTCCTATAATTTACAAACCAACAGTTTGGTTAACGCCAAAATTATCATATACAATAGATTTCGAAAGAATGGTTGTAAGAATATCTAAGCTTGGAGAGTTTAAAATTTTGGGATATCCAAGAAACATAAAAGAATATTTATCTTGGAAAATGAAGGAAGCAAGATTAGTAATTCGCAATGGTAAAGCTTTTATTAAAATAACCTTTGAAAAATTTATTCAAAAAATTGAGCCTAAAGATAGCATAGCAGTTGATATAAATATGCAGAACATAACAGTAGGAAAAGATGAGAATAATTTTGTTAGAATTAATACTAGAATTAATGAAATTCATAGATACAAATCATTAGCAGAAAGATTGCAAATAAAATATCCAAAAATATGGAAAGAAAATAGAAACATTAAAAGAAGAATTTTGTCTTTTCATTCAAAAGCTAAAAGGATTGCAGAAGATTTTGAAAGAAAAGTTAGTAAAAGAATTATTGATGAAGCTATAAGAATGAATTCCAATGTTATTAAATTGGAGAATTTAAAGTATATGATTAAAAAAGTTAAAAAACTCCATAAAAAGTATAGGAATAAGCTTTATTTAATGCAATATAGAAAGGTTCAATATTGGATTGATTGGCAATCAAAAAAGCATGGTTTGTTAGTAAAATATGTTTATGCTGCTTATTCTTCAGTAAAATGTCCTAAGTGTACTAACAAAATGAAAGAAATTTCATATAGATTGTTTAAATGTTCTTGCGGTTATGAAAATGATAGAGATGTAATTGCTATAATTAATTTAAATGGGAGGGGTTCTCTGAGCCTCTCGACTGCCCCTCATATGCGATATGTAGCTCCGAATCAATTGAGGGGAACCCTCGCCCTTTAGGGCGGGGAGAAGTCAGATAAGGCCTGATGACCTCTTAGCATTATTGCTTAAGAAAATAGTTGAAAGAAATAATTTGAATGCAGGATTAATCGATGATGTTTACATAGGATGCACAAATCAAGCAGGTGAAGACAATAGAAACATAGCTAGAATGTCTGTAATCTTAGCAGGATTCCCTGAAACAGTTCCTGGAACAACTGTGAACAGACTATGTGGATCCGGTCTTGAAGCTATAAACATAGCCGCTTCTATGATTAAAAGTGGTATAGGAGATGTATACATTGCTGGAGGTGTAGAAAGTATGAGTAGAGCGCCGTTTGTAATTCCTAAGAGTACTCAAGCTTTTCAAAGAGATATAAAAATTTTTGATACTACAATAGGCTGGAGATTTATAAATCCAAATTGGCCAAAACAATATCCTCCTTATTCAATGGGAGAAACAGCTGAAAATTTAGCTGAAATGTATGGCATATCAAGAATAGAACAGGATGAATTTGCACTAAATAGCCATATGAAGGCTGTTAGAGCCCAGAAAGAAGGTAAATTTAAAGATGAAATCGTACCAGTAGAAGTTACAATGCCCAACGGAGAAATAAAGGTTTGTGATAAAGATGAAGGGCCTAGAGAAGATACTTCTCTAGAAAAATTAAGTAAGCTTAAGCCTGTTTTTAAAAAAGATGGTACAGTAACAGCAGGTAACAGCTCGGGCATCAACGATGGAGCTTCTGTTTTACTTTTAATGAGTAGAGAGAAAGCAGAAGAATTAGGTTTTAAGCCTTTTCTTCGAATCGTTTCTTGGGCTACAGCTGGAGTCAACCCAAATATTATGGGAATTGGTCCTGTACCTAGTACCAAAAAACTACTCACAAGAATTGGAATAAAATTAGACGATATCGAATTAATTGAACTAAATGAAGCATTTGCTGCACAAGTTTTAGCATGCCTAAGAGAGTTTAAAATAAATCCAGATGATTCAAGACTAAATCCTAATGGTGGTGCTATAGCTTTAGGTCATCCTCTTGGATGTTCTGGGGCAAGGATTACGACTACACTGTTCCATGAATTTAAGCGAAGAAATGTTAGATATGCTTTAGCTACAATGTGTATAGGTGTAGGTCAAGGAATTGCTGCTTTATTTGAAAGAATTTGATTTTCTATTGTTAAGATATCGTTTACATTTACTTTTTTAAATTTTTTATTGAATTCTTTTGATATTCCTTCTAAAACAAAAACTTTAATTTCGTTCATAGGCACGGCTTTGCCAAGAATTTTTTCCATCGATGTCATTACACTTGCATCCATTCCGCATGGCATAATTTTTGAAAAATAACTAAGATCTGTGTTAACGTTTAAAGCAAATCCATGAAATGTAACAAAATTCTTTAAAGCTATACCTATAGATGCTATCTTTTTTCTTTCAATCCATACACCTGGTAAGGCATGATGGACATCACAGAAAATATTAAATTTGTTTAAAGCATAGCAAATTGAATTTTCAATCTTTTTAACAAATTCTTTTACATCCAATTTTAGTTTATTTAGATCAAAAAGTAAATATCCTACTAATTGACCTGGTCCATGATAAGTTACATCTCCTCCTCTTTCAACAAAATAATATGGAATTGATTTATCGAAAATATGATCCAAAGAACCTCTTCTACCTATTGTAAATACATGAGGATGTTGTAATAAAATTAATGTATCAGGTATTTTATTGTTTATTCTCAATTCAATAAGTTTGTGTTGTAAATCTAAAGATTCTTTATAATCTAAAATATCAAAATCTAAAATAAAAGATTCATCCATATTACAAAAATAAATATCGATTATTTATTTATTATATGAATTGCTTTTTTAAGAGCATTTTCTGCTGATTCCATAACTGCCTCTGTCAAAGTTGGATGAGGATGCATAACAAAACCTAGATCCTCAAGAGTTGCTGCCATTTCTATTGCTAATGCAGCTTCGCCTGATAAGTCAGATACGCCTTCACCGATCATTTGCATTCCCAGAATAACCTTTGATTCTTGATCAGCAACGACTTTAACAAAGCCTTCAGAAAAACCATAGGCCAGAGCTCTTCCTAATGCGATAAATGGAAACTTTCCTAGAATAACATTCCTATTTTTTGAAGCTTCATCATAACTTAATCCTACAGATATAACTTCAGGATCTGTAAAAAAGGCTGAAGGTACTGCTCGATAATCATATGCACTTTTCATTCCTGCAATTACTTCGGCAGCTACAATTCCTTGTTTTGAAGCTCGATGAGCTAAATAAGGAGGGCCTGTAATATCTCCTATAGCATATATATTTGATATATTTGTCCTTTGATATTCATCGATAAGAATAAATCCCTTTTTATCTGTCAAAATTCCTAATTTACTTGCTTCATCTTTAATATCATTTGGTACTCTTCCAACACTCAAAAGAATTTTATCAACTTCAATTTCTTCTTTTGCGTCTTTCTTATTAATTATTACCTTTGCCTTTGAAGAATTTTTCTCAATTTTTTCTACAGTTGAATTTAAAAATATTTTACCACCTTTTCTTTCAATTGATTTTCTAAGTGTTTCAGATATTTCCCTATCAAAACCTGGTAACAGCTGATCCATTATTTCAACAACGTACAAGTTGCTTCCAAAGTTCTGAAAAGCACATCCTAATTCTAATCCTATAGCGCCACCGCCTACTACGAGTAAATCTTTTGGAATTTCAGTTAACTCAAGTGCAGCTGTTGAATCAATTACTATATTACCATCGAATTTTAAATTAGGAAGTTCAGCCGGTTTTGAACCGTGTGCTAGAATTAAATTATCTGCATATATTTCTTCTTCTCCATTTGAAGAATTAACGATTATGGTATTTTTATCCTTTAACTTAGCCACACCATTAATGTATTCTACGCCGTAGTTTTGAAATAGAAAATTAATTCCCTTAATCAATCTAGATATAACGCTTCTTTTCCATTCTTGTATCTTTTTAAAATCTATATTCTTAACATCTACTTCAAAACCTAGATCATTAAGCCATTTTATCTTTCTATACAAATGTGCTAAATGTATTATAGCCTTGCTTGGAATGCAACCGTAATTAAGACAAACGCCTCCCAGCTTATCTTTTTCAATGACAACAGTTTTTTTACCCAATTGTCCTGCCCTTATTCCTGCAACATAGCCTCCCGGTCCTGCTCCTATAATAGCAACATCGAATTTTTTCATTGTTATAAGTTTAAGAATATATTATAATGTTAAAAAGTATTGAGTTAAAATGGTAGAAAGTATCGCTGAATTAAAGTATATACAAAAAATAAAAGAAAATGCTATGAACATAAATCCAAAAGAGCTGGAATCTTTCTATTATGATATCTTGACTTCTAGAGTGATCGTACCAACCGGAGAAGGAAGATCAAAAGGTGCCCTTAGCATAGCTTGCAGTGAAATTGCTAAAATGGAAAGGGGTAAAATAGTTTTAGACAGAAGCGATATTGGCTTTCCAGGTAAAGATCTTTATGAAGCTGCACCAATGATAAGAAAAAAATATGGACCAATGACACTGCTAGTCAATTCGGGAAGCGGTAAAGCTTTAATACCTTTAATCGATGCACAAAAGTTGGGTCAATTTATAGCAGAAACCGAAAATAAAAAAGAATTCAAAATCGATGTTGTTACATCAGATCCGGAATCTCCATTGGGAAGATTAGGCTCAAAATTTGGTACAACATTAATTGTAAAAGGCAAACGAAATGATGAAAGACAGGAAAATCTTACAGAATTTAGAGAATATGGAATTTTAGGTGATATATATGAACTAGCAACAGCAGCCTTATTCCAATCATTAGCGGAAGCTCTAAATCACGATAGCCCTTATGATAGCATAATTCTAAATTTAGATCAAATATTCAATGAAATACTATCAATGTTCAACGATAAAGGCGTAATAGAATTTTTAAATTATACCACAGATGAGTTAGAGAAAAGATCTGTATGCGTTTTTGGAGGGCTCGGAAGCGGATTGGAGGTAGCTAGAATGACAGCCGTTAGGCTAGGGCACATAAAAAGGGCAATGGGAGATTATGTATACGTGATTAGAGATACAAACTTGCCTGTACCTAGAAAAGATGACGTTTTTATCGTAATTTCATACAGCGGTGAAACAGAAGTTGTTGCAGGATGGTGTAAAAATTTCAAAAAAATGGGAGGTAAAGTTATTTCAATTGTAGGAAATAAAGATTCAACAATAAGCTCCATTTCTGATTTTTCATTTACCATTGATACGAAATATAAAAAAGGAGAACCAAATAGATTTTATCTTAAAGCTGCATTTTTACTTAGTCCATTACCAATATTTCTAGCTGATAGATTTGCACAAAAAGGATTTAAGATGCCAGAATACGTGTTAAGATGGTATCAATCAGTTATTTCAATTATTTAGTTAATCTTGAACAACTCTAATTGGTCTCCTAACAAGATCATAAAACTCACGCATCCAAGGCAAAACATCTCTACCTAATATATTAAGAAACTTTCTTTCATCTGGACTTGCAGAATGAATGAAAATTATGTCCATTCTTAATTTAAGAAAATTCTCTAAACTTTTTATAATCTGTTCAGAATCTGTTGCAATCAGCCATGTCTTTTTTATTTTCTCTATTTCTTGTTCACTTACCATATCTTCTAGCTCTCTTGGGTCAGAAACTTTCTCTCTCATATGTCTAAGAATTGCGGATGAGGCCCAGAACCTTGTAGATTTAAGAGCCTTATCATAATCAACATCATAGGATACTTTAAATTCCATTAATTTTTTTAGTTCATTTGGATCTCGATTACGTCTTTTTGCTTCTTTTTCCATAGATGAAACTATTTCTTCATAATTCTCTAGACCTCTAGGATTCACCATTATTCCATCAGCATATTTTCCAGCTATTTTTGCTACAGCCTTATTTGCAGTAGCAATGTAAATAGGTATCTTTTCCTTTGGTTTTGTGTATAATTTTGCCTTATGTATTTTGTAGTAATTTCCATCATAAGTTACAAATTCTTTAGACCAAAGAAGATTAATTATTTCTACAGCCTCTTCTAATCTTTTAATTTTTTCCTTTGGAGATGTTGGCCATTCAAATCCTAAAGGAGTTTCATTCATAGAATGCCCTGTTCCTAACGTTAAAAAAATTCTTCCCGGATACAAATAACCTAAAGTAGCAAAAGCTTGTGCAACAATTGCTGGATGATACCTGAACAATGGAGTAGTAACTGAAGTTCCTACTGCAACTTTTTTTGTTCTTTCAGCTATTATTCCTACCATTAACCATGGAAACGCAGACTGACCTCCTGTATCACTCCATGGATGAAAATGGTCGCTTACAGAAATAATATCAAATCCTACAACTTCTGCTATAGAAGAAAATTCTATAATCTTATCTGGACTATGCTGCTCTTGTGCACACCAGTATCCTAGTTTTAGCATTAAATTAAGCTAAACCGTACTCTTTGTATAGCTCAGATACTTTTTTTGCAAATTGATATCTCTTTTCCACGTAATCCCAATTAACTAATTTAAAGAATGCGTCTATATAGGCCCTTCTATTAGTTCCGTAATCTATGAAATATGCATGTTCAAAAACATCTAGACATAAAATCGGTATCGTATTTGCTACATGACCAATATTTTGGAGATCGACCAAAAAATTAAAAAGCTTACCAGAGCTTAAATCCAGAGCTAAAACTGCCCACCCTCTTGCAGACATGGCAGTAGCGATAAAATCTTCTTTCCATGAATCGAATGAACCAAAATCTTCCTCAATTTTTTTTACCACTTCACCCTTTGGTACGCCATCGCCTCCGAATATCGTTGGGAACCACATTTCATGGAGGTTCTTACCGTTTGCATTGAATGTTTCTTGTCTCTTCAATTCTGAATATTCAGAATAAGTAGCAGCAGCTTTACTTCTATCAGCCGTTTTTAATTTTTCAATTATTTCATTCCATTTATTTAAGTATCCTTGATATAGCTTATAGTGTTCTTGATTCGTTTTAACAGAAATACCTTGCAATTGTGTTTCCAAAGGAAAAGTCTTCAATGTAAATTTATATTCTTTTGGCATAATAATTTAAATTAACAATAAAAGATATAAATTCTAAACTAATTTTTTACAAAATAAAATGAAAATTTTTTAACTATTGTTTAAATTTCTTAAATAATGTACATACTTCTATCACATATAATAGAAGAAAATATTCCAAGCTATCGGAATACTGCCTATTTAAAAATAAGGCCTGTGAATCAAATTGTAAAAGGAGATTCAAACAATTCTTATGAAGTAACTTTTTTTAATCATATAGGGACACATGCTGACTGTCAAAAACATTTCATACAGGATGGAAAAGAACTATCTGAATATACTATCAATGATTTTATATTTGAGAATGTTGAAATTTTGAAGATAGTTAAGGATAAAGCAGAATTATTCAATGAAAAAGACTTTCTACATTATGAAAATAAGTTATATAGAGCAGATTTTTTGATAATAAAAACGGATTTTCAAAAATACAGAGAAACGGATAAAAAAATTTATCAATTTGAAGGACCAGGTTTTAGCAAAGAAGCAGCAATATATTTATCCAGATTTAAAAATCTTCGAGGAATAGGGTTCGATATAGTTTCATTGTCATCTCCTTTGCATAGAGAAGAAGGCAGAGAAGCTCACAGAATTCTGCTTAAAAATGATAAATTCATAATTGTAGAAGATATGAATTTAAAAGATTTGAAAAATGATATTAGAATTAAAAGATTATTTGTATCACCTATATTTATTAAAGGTATCGATAGTTCACCTGTAACTGTTATAGCTGAAATATAGAATTTTACACTGCTTGCAATTGGAGAGCTTTTAATGCAGAAATTAATTTTGAAGCGAAATAAGGTAGATCTGAAGGCATTCTCGATGTTATTAGATTTCCGTCTACTAAAACAGCAGTATCTTCCCATAAACCTCCTGCATTTTTAACTTCTACTGCTACACTTTGCCATGAAGTTAATCTTCTGTTTTTAACAACACCTGCAGAGACTAATATTTGAGGACCATGACATATTGCGGCTACTGGTTTAGTTTTATCCATAAAATATTTGACCACTCTTATAACATCTTTATCTTCTCTTATATCAGCAGGTCCTTTACCGCCAGGAATTACCAATGCTATGTACTCTTCTGGCTTAATTTCTTTGAATGTTATATCAGGTTCAATAGTATAACCATGTTTTCCAGATACCTTTCTTTTTTCTTTATATGCAACAACAGCTGAAAATCCTTCTTCTTTTAATCTATAATATGGATAAAAAAATTCCAAATCTTCAAAATTTTCTCCGATTAAAAATAATACCTTATTTGTGTTCATAATTATCCAATTTTCCTTCTTGTAAAAATATTTTACTATAAAGCAAACAATTTATATGGTTTTTCTAAAATTGAAATAATTTCATTCATAAATATAGCAGCTTCAGCGCCGTCTATTACTCTATGATCGAAGGTCAGCGCTAATGTCATAATATCTCTTATTTCTATCTTATCTCCTACAACCCATGGCCTTTTCTTAATTTTTAAAACACCTAAAATAGCTACATCAGGATAATTTAAAATTGGTGTAGCATATGTTCCACCTAAAGGTCCCACATTTGTAATTGAAAAACTACTCCCTGTTACTTCTTCAATTGATAATTTTCCTTGTCTAGCTTTTTCAGATAAAGTTTCTATTTCTTTTGCCAATTCAAATAAGTTTTTAGTATCCGCGTCCTTTATCACAGGAACGATCAATCCTTGATCTGTTGCAGTGGCTATTCCGATGTTATAGTATTTTTTAATCACAAGCTCTTTTTTGTCATCATCGATGCCAGCGTTAAATTTTGGATATTTCTTTAATGCATAAATTACTGCTTTGATTATAAAAGGTAAATAAGTTAATTTAATGCCAGATTTTTCAGCTTCATCTTTTAAAATTTCTCTTATTTTAACTAACTCTGTTACATCGGTTTCGTCCATATGAGTTACCATTGCAGCCTTTGTATTTGCTAAGGACATTTTTTCTGCAATTAATCTTCTTATACCTGATATTGGAATCCTTTCTTCTCTTTCTTTTATAACAACTTTAGCTTTTTCAACTGTTTGTTGAACTTTAGCAAAGTTTCTCACATCATCTTCAGTTATTCTTCCACCAGGACCAGTCCCTTTAACTAATGATAAATCAACACCCAGTTCACGAGCTAACCTTCTTACTGCCGGTGTTGCTAAAATTTCAGTTGTCGGTTTAGCTTGTTTTTGTTCTGGAGACTGCACTGTAGGTTGAGGTAAAGCCTCAGCCTTTCTTTCCTTTACTTTTTCTTCGATGACTCCTTCAACCTCTATTAAGGCTATTGGTGTCCCAACTCTTACAACTTCTTTTTCTTTTGCAAGTATTTTCGTTATTTTGCCATTATAGGGTGATGGAATCTCCACATTTACCTTTACCGTTAATACTTCTACAATTGGTTGAAATTGTTTAACATAATCTCCTTCCTTTACAAGCCATCTAATTATTTCACCTTCGCTTATTCCTTCTCCAATATCTGGAAGTATTAATTGCTTTTCAACCATAGTTAATAATTGATTAAATACTTAGCAGCGTTAACTATTCTTTTAACCGTAGGCAAGTAATAATGTTCATGCGCAAGTGGAAAAGGAGTATCTTGACCTGTAATTCTTAAAATTGGCCCTTTAAGAAAATCAATTGCCTTCTCAGCTATCAAAGCTGATATTTCGGCTCCAAATCCAAGAGTTTTTGGAGCTTCATGTATTATAATAACTCTTCCAATTTTTCTTACGGATTTCAAAATCGTCTGAATATCTAAAGGAAGTAAAGTTCTTAAATCTATAACCTCTACACTTATATTTTCATTACTCAATTGATCTGCAGCTTGTAAAGCTCTATGCACCATAGCGCCATAACTTATGAATAAAACATCATCACCTTCTCTTACAACTCTAGCTTCACCTATAGGAATTGTGTATTCACCTTCTGGAACTTCTTGTTTGATTGTTCTATAAATGCTTTTAGGTTCCATAAAAATGATAGGATCGTCTGCCTTTATTGAAGATATTAATAAGCCTTTTGCGTCATAAGGAAAAGCAGGAACTATAACCTTTAGACCTGCAGTATGAATATAATAGCTTTCAGGACTTTGTGAATGATACATACCGCCCCTTATACCACCTGCTACTGGACCACGTAATATCATTGGAACTTTAAATTGTCCTCCTGATCTATATCTTAATTTAGCTATTTGCGATACAATCTGATCAAAACCTCCGAAGGCAAAATCAAAGAATTGAACTTCTGCAATTGGCTTTAAGCCATATATTGCCATGCCTGCAGCAACACCAAATATTGCAGCTTCAGAAAGTGGCGTATCTATAACTCTTTCAGGTCCAAATTCGTCTATTAATCCTTCTGTTATGAGAAATACTCCTCCTCTTCTACCTACATCTTCACCTAGTACAACTATCCTATCATCTTTTCTCATTTGTTCTTTTAATGCATTATTTAATGCTTCAGCTAAACTTAGAACTGGCATCTATTCACCCTGATTTTCTTTGTATTCTTTCACAACAGCTTCCATCTCCTCCTTTAAATGCCAAGGCATATCAGAATAAACATCTTTAAAAATTGCTTCAATGGGAGGAGGAGGTAATTCTATGGCTTTCTTTACCTCTTCTTCAATATTCTTTTGTATTTCATCCCTTAAAGTTTTATCTTCTTCCTCAGTTAAAATACCTTGCGATATTAAAAATGATTTAAATCTTATTATAGGATCTTTTGACCTCCAGAAATTAACTTCATCTTCAGATCTGTATCGTTTAGGATCATCGCTTGTTGTGTGAGACCCTAATCTGTATGTAACATATTCAATAAAGACAGGTTCGTAATTTCTAGCACTTTCAATCGCTTCTTTTGCAGATTTATATACAGCAAGAATATCATTACCATCTACCCGCATATTTTTTATTCCATAAGCTACTCCTTTTATCGCAAATGTTTCTGAAGCAGTCTGCTTTGTTGCTGGTAAAGATATTGCGTATTGATTGTTTTGACAAATAAAAAATACAGGTAATTTGAATACGCCAGCCCAATTCATTGCTTCATGAAAGTCCCCTTTAGAAGTAGCTCCATCACCAAAGTAAACAAGCACTACTATCTTATCCTTTTTTATTTTTGCAGCATGTGCAAACCCAACTGCTGCAGGAATGTGCGCTGCAACAGGCGTTGTTCCTGGAACAATATGGAACTCTTTAAATCCATATAATGCAAACTCATGACCTTTTAATATATCATCCTTGTTAGCAATCCATCTATTGATGATATCCTTTATTTTAACACCCTTTGTTATCAAAATACCTAACTCTCTATAAACTGGAAAGAACCAATCTTCTGGTTTTGCAGCATAAGAAGTTCCAACTGCAATAGCCTCTTGTCCTTCATTAGGTGCATGAATTGCAGCTTTTCCCATTCTTTGCAATCTCATCAACCATCCATCAAGGAATCGTGTTGTAAGCATGTATTTATACATCTTAAAGAAATCTTCTCCTTTAAGGTCGATTCCTTTTAACAAAGCTTCATTAACTTCTCCTCTTTCATTCAATATCTGCAAATAGCTCATTATTCAAAGAAATATGATCTTCTTCTTAAATAAACTTTTTACTAAAATTTTAGTTATTTTTAGATATTAAAGAACGAATGAAATACTCTCCTGCTCTGTAAGAACTTCTTACATTAGGTCCAGCAGCTACATATTTAAAACCTAATTCTAATCCTTTAGTTTCATATGTTTTAAATTTGTCAGGGTGAACATATTCAACTACAGGTAAATGCCTTAACGAAGGTCTTAAATATTGGCCAATCGTTAAGAAATCTACATCCACACTTCGAAGATCCTTCATTGTCTCTATAACTTCTTCTTCTGTTTCCCCGAAACCAACAATTATTGATGATTTAGTGTAGATTTTCGGATTGATCTTTTTTAGAGTTGCCAAGACATTTAAGGATTGATCATAGCTAGCTCTTGGATCTCTAACATAAGGCGTCAACCTACGAACAGTTTCTATATTATGTCCTATTACTTCTGCACCAGACAATGCAACAGTTCTTAATGATTCATAGTTTCCTTGAAAATCAGGTATGAGCAACTCGATTATAATGTCTTTATTAATATGTTTTATCTCTTTTACTGTTTCTTCAAAAATTTTTGCTCCACCATCTGGTAGATCATCTCTATCAACAGATGTTATGACCACGTAATTCAAATTCATCTTAGATATAGCTAAAGCAACTTTCTTTGGTTCTTCTAAATCTAAAAATCCATTCGGTTTTCCTGGAGTTACATTGCAAAATCTGCAAGCTCTAGTACAAATGCTACCAAGAAGCATAAAAGTTGCTGTGCCTGACCCCCAACATTCAGCTATATTAGGACATGAAGCTTCCACACAAACAGTGTGTAAACCCATTCGATCACAAATGTTTTTTATAAAAAAATAATTCTCTCCTGAAGGAATTTTAGACCTGATCCAATCAGGTTTTCTCTGTACTACATTCCTTGATCTAAAGAAGATATTTATTGACATTACTTTAATATGATAAAATAGTAACTTATTATAAAAGATTGATTAAATTACTAAGGTTTTATAGACAAATTCATTTTAAATATTATGTACAAAATATTTGTCATCTATTTTGCTCCTCAAAATAAAGAAGAATTTGATTCGGAGTATTTCCAAAACCATATAAATTTAGCAAAAAGAATCCCAAATTTATTCAAACTAGAGATAAATAAAGTATATGACCAAAGTCCTAAAGAAAGCAATTATTATTTGATTGCGACTTTATATTTTAAAACAAAAGAAGATTTAGAATATGCATTAAAATCAAAAGAAATGAATGAAGCAGCAAAACATGCTTGGAAAATTTCTAAAGGAAAAATGCATGTGCTATATACAGAAGAAATGCAGAATTAATTTTACATATGTTTTCAATTTATATACAATAGTTTATGACACCGGAAGAAGCGTATAATATTAAAGTAATCTCTGATATCAAGCTAACAAATTTAGGACTTTTACATGTAGAAACTTGGATTGAAAAAGATGAGTATAAGACAGCTATATTTTTGAATAAAAAAAGGGTTACTTGGGGAGGTAACGAAGCGTTACCTAATATTATTAATAACAACTTTTATTATGTAAAGAACGAAAAAGAAAAATCATTATTGATTAAACAAGAAATGTTTGGAGAACCAGTGAGCCTTTTAAGTTTAAACAAAATAAAAAAGTATGTTTTTCATCAAAAAGGTATTTTGATATTGGGTGAAGAGAATTTTGATAAAAACGCTCCTTTTGTAGCAGAAAAATTGAAATATAGATTCGATGGCAGAGGATTGTTAAGAACAAGGCAATCCTTATTTCTATTTAATGAAAAGCTTGAAAAAGTTGTATCAGGAAATTTCGATGTAATAGATGTAGCTACGAATGGTAAAAGGGTCGCTATTGCTGCTACTAAAGAAAACGATGATATAGGTTTAGCTGACATTTACGAATTAGATGTTGCTACAGGAGAATTAACAAAAATAACAAAAGGCGAGAATACGATAACAGCTATTGATATGAATGAAAATGGGGAAATTGCTTTCATAGGACATAATAAAGGTAAAACTCCTTGGGCAATTAAGAAAGTAATTCTTCCCGAGAAAAATTTAGAATATTTATGCGGAAATAACACGGGGAGTACTGTTTTAACAGACCTCTTTGATGGATATCAGGATAAACTGATATTTAAAAAGGATGAAATAATTACGCTCGGCCAAGAAGGAGGTGCAACAAATCTGTTCAAAATTATAGATAATAGAGTCGAAAAAATAACTAATGGGAAGCATGTAATAAGAGGCTTTGATTATAACGATAAAAATTTAGCTTATTATTATTCAACACAAACAAAACCTTCTCTTTTATATTATAAAGAGGAAACTTATGATCCAAATCCCAATGTAGAAGGAATACAGCCAATAGAGTTAAATGAGAATATACAAGGCTGGCTAATCCTTATAAATGAAAACAATCCGCTTATAGTTGCAATTCACGGAGGACCACATACAGCTTACGGATATGGATATTTTATCGAATTCCAATTTTACGCTAGAAATGGTTTTAATATTCTCTATTCCAATCCTACAGGCAGTCAAGGCTACGGTGAGGATTTTGCTAAAGGTTGTGTAGGTGATTGGGGAGGAAAAGATATGAATGAAATTATAGAACTCACTAATATAGTTAAGGAAAAATATAACCTTAAAGGCAAGATTGGAGTTATAGGAGGTTCATATGGCGGATTTATGACAAACTGGATCGTTACACAAACTAATATTTTTTCTGCTGCAATTAGCGAACGAAGTATATCAAACTTAGTAAGTATGTGTGGAACCAGCGATATAGGATTTTGGTTCAATGCGGTTGAAGCAGGTATTGAAGATCCATGGTTGCAAGATTCAATTCAGAAATTAATTAAAATGTCTCCAATATTTTATGTTAAAAATGTAAAAACTCCTACTATGCTTATACATGGCGAAGAAGATTACAGATGTCCAATTGAGCAAGCAGAGCAATTTTTCAATGCATTAAAAATGAATGGAGTGCCAACAGTATTAGTAAGATATCAAGGAGATGGTCATGAACATGCTAGAAAAGGTAAACCGTTGAATATGAAAGATAGACTTAAAAGAAAACTTGAGTGGTTCAATAATTATTTAAAATAGGTTATACTCTAATAAAAATATATATTTGTATTAGATTATTATTTTATGAATAAAAAAAATAATCATTGTGGTGTTCAGTATTTTACCGATATATCTACCTACTTTGCCTGCATCTCATGCAAAAAGTAATTTTCATTTCACCTATGAAATGAAGGGAAAGAATTTTAATGAGCGTGTCATTTCTAATGTAACGATTGTTAACAATGTTTATGTTAACGTTGTTACAGTTTTTAACAATACAAATATAATAAATGTAACAGTGCCGCTAATAAGTCTATTACTGAGTTCAACAAGTGAGACAATAAATGACGGCAATATCAAAATTAAGCATGTAATCGATGTAAAGGATAGTCTTGTGACGAAGATTGAAGATATTTTTGGTAATAATAATAATACTTTCACTATTAAACTTATAAATAAAGATTCTGAAGCAAAATTCTCTTTACCAAATAATCAGGGTTATCTATTTATTCCTGAACTTTTATCAAAACTAGATATGATTGCACCTCCCCCAGGGGGTGCACCATATATCGTTGGAAACTTAACATTTACTTTACTAGATAATCCAGCTGCTAATTTGCATTTATTTTACGCGTATGTAGAAATAATTATTAGCTATAATGGAACTACATGGTTAATGGATTCTTACAGTGTAGGTGTAAAAGCAAATTCTCCATACAATAATTGGTGGGTCATATCTGATCCATCACCCATTGTTACTAGTAGTTCTGTAAAATTTTCACCTGCTTTAGAAGGTAATTTTTACTATCCAGATGTTTGTGGTAGTATGTGGTTTGCGTTTGTAAATATAACTGTTAGCTTTTTAAGCAATGGTAGTATCACAGGTAATATTTCCTATAAGGTTTATGATGACTCATGTCTAAAGAGCTATGGTTATATAAATCCAGGTTATTTTAGCGGCACGATAAATGAAACAGCATATGCACTTGTATAATCATAAAGCTTTAGTAAGAATACTGAGCATTCCTGCTTTACTAATCACCGTAATATATTACACCTTAATCTATGTTATACGTATCATCCCTATATTGTATTTTCCAACCATTATACATAATTTTTTTATTAATTCTATAATTTGGATTAATCTGATAACATTAGTTATACCTTGCTTATTACTAAGCTTGTATCCTGAAGAGATTCATTTTGTGTCATATGCCGCTATGCTTACCATTAGTTTATTACTTTCATTTATAATGTCTATTTATTTATACTATTTTTTAGGCGTAATTCCCTCATTATTAGGAATAGAGGCTTTAATAGTAAGTTACTTAATTAAAAACCACGAAAATTTACACTTTTCGTATAAAGATAAAAAACCTCGAATACCGTTTTATTTGACTTTATTAGGCGGAATAGCTTCATTATTGATTACAATATTCATGTATCTTACTACTAGAATATTTTCTGTTTCGCTCTTTATTCCTTTTTATCTCATAGCAGCTTTTGGAGCTATATCAACAGTAATTATTAGCGTGTATATGTATAAAAATGATGAGAAAAAAGTAAAATTAGGTGGTGTTCTTGTACTATTATTTTCCACACTTACATTAATGTCTTTTATTAATGTATTTTCCTTCGTTGCCATAATAGGAGGAATATTAGCAATACTATGGAAACCTGTCTGACTCCTCTACGCCTTGAAAAAGTCGAGGGCTCTCTTTTCCAAAGTGGTTCATCGTTCTCCTCAATTGTTCGTAGCTAAATATCTCATTTGCTTAACAGTAAGAAGCTAAGATAACCAACCCATCTAATTTCTCAGGATCCCGAATAAAATTGGCATCCTCATTGAAAAACAAATAAAAGTTTGCTGATTGCTCCTTCCTTAAGCCCCATTATGCTCTCATTCGAGCTCAGGAGAAACGTTGCTGAATTTCCTTTTTAAAGTAAGGAAATTTACAAAATAATTATAAATTTAATCATCACTGCTCTTAAGGGAGAAGCTTTCATTTATGTAAATTAAAGAAGATTTACACGCATCTTTGAAATTCGCTATTAAAGCTTTACTCATTATATTGGGATAATCTGTAGATGTTGCCTCTCCATTTTATGTACTTCATTCTCTTTGCTTTAATTAGGTTATAAAAATATATGAAGTTAATAAATAGTGAAATAAATATGATACTAAGATATCTTCCATTAATTTTTAAATAATTTTTTATCGAATTAAGCAAAATAGGAAGTAGAAAAACTAAATAAAAAATGTTAACTAAAATGGATAATATTATGGATGATAAAAAAAGAAGAATATTCATAAAGTAGTAGATGAAACCATACACAAAGATTTTATGATAAGCCATAACAGTTAGCGCTGTTTGTCTGTTTGACCATTCAATAAATGATTTAAAATTTTCTTTTGAATAAACAATGGGCAATACTTTATCCACATAGTATATTCGCAATTTCAATCTTTTGCATCTCCTTGTTATTTCAATATCATCGGATAAACAATTTCGGAAATTTTCTATAAATTCATCGTCGATTAAATCTTTTCTGAATGCTAAAGAACCTCCCCATCCAAATCTAGATATTCTTGATTCCATCAATCTTTGTCCTACGAAGCCCCATGCTAGCTTTAATTTTGACCAAAAACCATCTATTGGTATGAAAAGGGGAAAAGTTGTTGAAATTCCTATATTCTTTGAACTAAGTGGTTTAATAAGCTGCTTTAACCAATTCTCAGGAGCGTAAATATCAGAATCTGCCAAAACATAAACTTCATAATCCTTAAACTTTACCAATGCAGTAGCTATAGCTTTTACTTTTCCGCTCCCCTTTCCTCTATTATCACTTATTATGTATTTAACTCCTAGCTCCTCCAAAATCTTTACAGCAGGATCCTCTATTGAATCAACTACGGCTATTAAATCATAATTTGAATAATTTTGATTCTTTAGGGAGAAAATATTTTCTTTTAATTTTAAATCCAAACCCTTTACTGGAACAATAATTAAAGTTTTTGGATTGTATGAGCCATTCTCTTCAATTTCTTCATCCTTGTCTTTATAGAATGATATGAATATTAGACCAATAAATATTAGAAAAAGAATAGCTGTATAAACTAATAAAAATATGTTCATTTATGCGGTGCGTATTCCTTTCCAAACACCTCTCTTCCAACAACAATTTTTTGAATTTCTGCAGTGCCATCCCCTATTTCTATTCCCATAACATTTCTCATTCTTCTTTCAAATGGTAAATCCTTAGCATAAGCTACGTTACCATGTATTAATAAACAATCATGTATTGCTTCGAATGCGATTTTAGGCGCCCACCATTTGCACATTGCAGCATTCTTGGTTATGCTCAATCCTTTATCTTTCATCCACAAAGTTTGGTAACAAAGTAACCTGCATGCCTCAA